>OLSH01000033.1_pt1 | contig 149377 bp, 104 predicted proteins | sample 1643221 | NCBI WGS metagenome assembly OLSH01 (sample SAMEA3136681, study PRJEB25190) | human gut metagenome | biome: human gut; feature: human-associated habitat; material: faeces | place: Austria | collected 2013 | reverse complement strand
CATTAATATAAACTAATTTAAATCATGTCTGAGAAAATTTCTTTGGACAGTAGTGAAGACCAATATTTATATATGCGTATTATTATATATACGCGTGTGTGGGTGTGTAGCCCCCCACAAGTTTTGCAAGTTTGCAAGTTTCTGTATTTTCCCCTATTGGAAAAATATATTTTCTCAATAGGCTAATATTTGCGAGTGTTACTCAAACTACTGGTGGCGGTCAATTTATCCTTAATAATTTGTTTGGCTCAAAAAGAAGATGAGGATATATTTGTTTTACTTCTTTTTCTCTGTAATTTTGCAACTTGAAACAATAAAAAACTGTAATTGTATGAAGCTTTATGTCTTTAACCCGGACACAGACATGGCACTTGCTAATAATGAAGAACACTATATGGCTCCTGCTTCTATCCGCCGAATGGCTCAAGATCTTGCTTTATTGCCGATTTGGTATGCTCAGCCTGGTAGCGCGGTGCTTGCCCCGTCTGCTTATAATGCAGACTATCTGCAGATGATGAAGCAAATATTTCCTCTTTCCATACAGTTGATAACCGAACCGGAACTGCCCGATTACGCCGAATCTCAAATTATACCGTGGGGATGGAACCCTGCTTTTCGTAAGCGTATGCTGAAAGGTGGCATTATCGAGCGTAAACTGCCCACGTTAGATACTCTTGATGCATATCGCAAAAAAGCCTCACGTGGCTTAACGATTCCTCTCTTTGCTCTTTTTGAATTCAATAAAGTGGTGTCGTGTACTTGTGGATATCATCGTATGATAAGTGGGGAAGGGGATCACGAATTTACCGATGCGGCTGTTAAGGATTTGAAAAACGGATACGTATTCAAGTCCCTCTGGTCGGGTAGCGGAAGGGGATTGCGCTGGTGCAGGCATGGACTGACGAAATCAGTGTCTAACTGGTGTAGGCGTGAGTTGAATGAACATGGGGCGATTATGGTGGAACCTATATACGACAAGGTCGGAGATTTTGCCATGGAATTCTATTCTAGCGGCAATGGGAAGATATTTTTCACAGGTTATTCGCGTTTTACTACGGATGAAAAAGGTGCTTATCAGGGAAATATCCTGGTTTCGGATGCGGAGGTGGAGCAATGGCTTCAGCAGTATGTTCCTCTGCAGGCGATAGTAAGGATTCGTGAGCGTCTGATGAAAGGGCTTGATACTCTATATGATTCGTACTCGGGACCTTTGGGCGTAGACATGATGGTTTGTAAGGATGTAGAGGGGCTTCCGTATGGTATTTTCCCACATGTTGAAATCAATATGCGCATGACGATGGGAACACTTTCGCACCAGCTTTACGATAATTTTGTCGCTTCCGGAAGCGATGGCATATTTTCTGTTGAGCATTATCCTTCTAACGAAGCGTTGCGTATGCAGCATGAACAAGATATGAAGGATTATTCGCTGGTAGTGGAAAATGGTAGAGTGGTTTCAGGTTATTTGCCTTTAGTGCCTGTCACTCCCCAAAGCCGTTACCGCGCTTATATGCGTTGCAGGGTGCGACCGTAGAGATTTTATCTGCACGCTTCACTCTCATTTCCACAACGGTCTACAGCAGTGACGGCAAAGTATTTTTTAGCTGTCCACAGACGAATGGGAGCATACGTATATTCTGTTCCCTCTACACGCTGGGCGATGATGTTTTCCGGGTTAGATATATCTACGGGGGAGGTATCCGAACCATAGATAACATATGTCGGCACATTGCGTTTATCATTATCCATGGCAGGCAGCCAGCTCAGATGTACATAACCATCGGACTGTTGAGTGACGGTAAGGCGGGTAGGGGCTGTCGGTGGTACGTTGTCTATCCAGGGCATGGCAGGTTGCAGGGCAGGAGCGGTATAAAAGTCCTCTTCCAATACATCATACAACCCTTGTGTGTTGTCCATCAGATATTTCACGCGATAATGAGCCTGACCTGCCAGTTTGTGGGTACGGATGAAGTGCATCTGACGCTCCACTTCATCCAGTGTCCAGTTTCCTTCACTGGGATCGAGGAAATAGATACCCAGTCCGGGAATGATCTGGCGACCATTACTTTGTTCCTGCCAGTCGAGGGCAAAAGGGTAGAAATGGTTACCCCGGAAGTAAAGCATGGGATATATCTGATCCTGTATGCCTTCACCCAACCAACCTTGTGCATCCTGGTAAACAGTATGAAAAGCATTCCATCCGCGGGAGGGATAACGGGAAGTATCACGGTATTTTCCTACAGGGCAGGTACTTACCTTTACCCAGGGTTTCAGAGCTTTCACACCTTTGTAGAGGTGTCGGACGATTTCCGTAATGTTATCCCTGCGCCATTGGGCGAGGTCGCGTCCTTTGCCATATTTCCGGAAATCATAGGTGTCAGGGAATCGGGGAGCATTCTCCGGATAACGCAGATAATCGAAGTGGACGCCATCCACGTCATATTTTTCTACGACTTCGCGTACAAGGCTCATCAGATATTCTTTGGTTTCCGGATTTCCGGGATTGAGGAAGTATTCACGCTTATAAGGCACACAAATAGCGGATTTCTGTTTGGTTACGGAGGCATTACCCAGATTGGCAACATGCTTGCGATTGCCTAACGGAATGGCTACCATCCAGGCATGGCACTCCATACCACGCTTATGACACTCTTCTATGGCGAAAGCCAGTGGATCGTATCCCGGATCAGTGCCTGTTTTTCCGGTCAGGATGGAGTTGAACGGTTCTATCTTCGAGCGGTAGAGCACGTCACCGCGCGTTCGTGTCTGGAAGAGCACAGTGTTGAAGTTAGCATCCTTCAGTCGGTCAAGTATCTCGACTAGTTCTGCCTTTTGTTTTCGGATGCCTTCGGGGCTGCTGGCACGGGTACGGGGCCAGTCCAAACCATAGACGGCGGTGACCCAGGCAGCGCGCACTTCGTATTTTGGAGGACGGGTAACCATCTCACCGGCGGATTGCGCGGTAAGGGGCAGAACGAATGTGAAAAATAATATAGTGAGAAGTAACTGTTTCATGTTGATAGAGATTTTATTGTAATACCTAATACTTATTCTAAACAAATTCTCTTTTCCTTCTTTATTTCTGTCATTTTTAGCGGCGAAGATAAGTAAAACACTTGAGAATATTGTGCAGTTTCCTTAGAAACTATTACATTTGCGTCCATTAAAAATAATGAATAACGCACCATGATTACATTTACGCTTTGTCTGTTGGCATTAATAGCAGGTTATTTTCTTTACGGGCGTTTCATCGAACATATTTTCGGTCCTGACGATCGTAAGACGCCTGCTTTGACTAAGACCGATGGGGTGGATTATATCCCTTTGCCCACCTGGAAGATTTTCATGATACAATTTCTCAATATTGCCGGTTTGGGTCCTATCTTCGGTGCTATTATGGGGGCTAAATTTGGTGTATCATCTTATTTGTGGATTGTGCTCGGCAGTATCTTTGCCGGAGCCGTACATGATTACCTGGCAGGTATGCTCTCTCTGCGTAATGGCGGTGAAAGCTTGCCGGAGATCATCGGTCGCTATCTGGGAGTAACTACCAAGCAGGTGATGCGCGGCTTTACAGTTCTTTTGATGATATTGGTAGGAGCTGTCTTTGTGGCCGGCCCTGCCGGATTGCTGGCAAAACTGACACCGGAATCTTTGGATGTTACGTTCTGGATAATAGTAGTATTTATCTATTATATTTTTGCCACTTTGTTGCCGGTTGATAAAATCATAGGTAAGATATATCCGCTTTTTGCTGTTGCATTACTTTTTATGGCGGTGGGTATACTGGTGATGCTTTATGTGAAGCATCCTGCCTTGCCGGAATTCTGGGACGGATTACAAAATACGAACCCTAATGCTGCTGAACTACCCATTTTCCCGATTATGTTTGTCAGCATAGCCTGTGGTGCTATCAGTGGTTTCCATGCTACGCAAAGTCCGTTGATGGCTCGTTGTATGACGAGTGAACGTCACGGTCGCCCTGTGTTCTATGGTGCTATGATTACCGAAGGTATTGTTGCCCTGATTTGGGCTGCAGCTGCCACCTATTTCTTTCATGAAAACGGAATGGGGGAGACGAATGCTGCCGTAGTAGTGGATGCTATCACCAAAGATTGGCTCGGTACTGTGGGAGGATTCCTTGCTATATTAGGTGTGATTGCCGCGCCTATCACGAGTGGTGACACCGCTTTCCGCTCTGCCCGCCTTATTGTGGCGGACTTCCTCGGAATGGAACAAAAATCCATGCGTCGTCGTTTGTATATATGTATTCCTATGTTTCTCGCTGCTATTGGTTTGTTGCTCTACAGTTTGAGCGACAAAGAGGGCTTTGACATGATTTGGCGTTACTTTGCATGGACCAATCAGACGCTTTCCGTCTTTACGCTTTGGGCGATTACCGTCTATCTGGTGCGTGAAAAGAAAGGGCATTACTTTTATGTAACTTATGTTCCGGCTGTATTTATGACAACTGTTTGTACAACATACATCTGCATAGCCCCCGAAGGCTTTGGCTTAGGACCTCAGGCTGCTCTTGGTGTTGCCATTCTGGCTGCTGTGGTAGCTGCGCTCTGGTTTAGTATCTGGTATTTTAAAACGACTAAAAAACTTTGGTAATGAAGAGATTTAAAAAATCTACAAGCATCACGATTGCTCTGCTTATCTATGTAAGTGCTACGGCAGCTTATTTCCTGCCGCGCAACACTGTTATCAGTGATACGGAAAAATATGTCACTGTTGCAGCATCCTATATCATTGTGTTTATCCTCTGGTTGGTGTTGCGTAAGAAAGAAGACTTGCAGCGAAAACGTAAAGAGGAAGATGAAAAGTACAATAATACCAAAAACTAATAAGTAACAATGAAAAAATTAGCATTACTCGTTTGTCTGCTTGTGGCCACAGTGGCTGCCCAGGCACAATTTGAAAAAGGAAAGTGGATATTGAATCCGTCGATTTCCGGCTTAGGTTTGTCGCATAATACAGAGACAGACAAGACTTCATTTGGCATTGAAGCCAAAGGTGGTGCGTTTCTGCTGGATAATGTGGCGTTACTGATACATGCAGGAGCCAAATGGAATGAAAAAGGAGGCGATACGGATGTTTATACCCTCGGTGTAGGCGGTCGTTACTATTTCAGTAAGATTGGTCTATATCTAGGCGCTGATGTCAACGTAGACCGTTGGGATTGGGGGACAAGCGATGATACCAAGTTTTCTTTCGGCGCGGAAGCGGGTTATGCTTTCTTCCTGTCAAGGACGGTGACACTTGAGCCGGCTGTGTACTGGAACGTAAACGGTGACCGTTCGGTATTTGGTCTGAAGGTTGGTTTCGGTTTCTACTTCTAACTTACATAACTCATACGCAGGAATTAGAGGAGTTAAAGAAGTGATCACTTCTTTAACTCCTATTATGAATTAAGCAGGCTAAGATTTTTCCGCTTTGCAGGTTATTATAAATTCAATTATTTCATGTGCAGTTTTTCTTGCAGGAATTGTCCTGTATAACTTGCCGCACATTTTGCCACTTCTTCCGGTGTACCTGCCGCTACCAGATTTCCACCTTTGTCACCACCTTCTGGTCCGAGGTCTATCACATAGTCGGCACACTTGATAACGTCCATGTTATGCTCGATGATTACGATGGAGTGTCCACGTAATATCAGGGCATCGAAAGCTTCCAATAATTTGCGAATATCATGGAAATGCAATCCTGTAGTCGGTTCGTCGAAGATGAACAGGGTAGGGTCTGCCTTTTCCTGACTGAGGTAATAAGCCAGCTTCACGCGTTGGTTTTCACCACCTGAAAGGGTAGAGGAAGACTGTCCCAGTTTGATGTAGCCTAGTCCTACATCTTGTAGTGGAGCGAGTTTTTTTACTATCTTCTTCTGTCCGTGTTTAGTGAAGAACTCTATAGCTTGGTTCACGGTCATTTCCAGTACATCGTAGATGCTAGCATCATGGAACTTAACCTCCAGTGTATCAGCTTTGAAGCGTTTTCCGTGACAGGTTTCACATTCCAACACCAAGTCGGCCATGAATTGCATTTCTACTGTGATGGTTCCGTCACCTTTACATTCTTCGCAACGTCCGCCCTCACTGTTGAACGAAAAATAGCCGGCAGTGTATCCCATTTGTTTGGCAAGTGGTTGATCTGCCCATAGTTTGCGGATTTCGTCGTAAGCCTTGATATAAGTTACAGGATTTGAGCGACTGGATTTGCCAATAGGGTTCTGATCTACAAATTCTACATTTCGCAGGTTTTGCAGGTCACCGCCGATAGAAGCGAATTCGCCCGGACGTTCGCTGCACTCATCCAGTTCGCGTTTCAGGGCACGGAAGAAGATGTCGCGTACCAGAGTACTCTTTCCTGATCCGCTGACGCCGGTCACTACAGTCATTACATTCAGAGGAAAGCGCACGTTTACTCCTTTTAGGTTATTTTCGCGTGCCCCGGTCAGTTCTATGTAGTTATTCCATGGGCGGCGATGTTCCGGGACAGGAATTTCTTCTTCTCCTAGTAGATACCGGACGGTGTAGCTGTCGCTGTTCGGTTGCAAATCTTTCATATCTCCCTGATAGACCACCTGTCCGCCCAGGCGGCCGGCTTTGGGACCGATATCTATGATATAATCCGCTGCACGGATGATTTCTTCGTCATGTTCCACGATGACAACCGTGTTACCCAGTTGTTGCAATTGACGCAATACGTGTATCAACTTGTCGGTATCGCGACTGTGTAGTCCGATACTGGGTTCGTCAAGAATGTAGAGTGAACCTACCAGGCTGCTGCCCAGTGAAGTGGCTAGATTAATACGTTGGCTCTCACCACCCGAAAGCGAGTTGCTGAGACGATTCAGTGTCAGATATCCCAATCCAACATCAAGAAGGAAGCGGATACGACTGTTGATTTCCATGAGAATACGGGTAGCAACATCTTTGTCGTGCTTATCCAGTTGCAGGTTATCGAAGAAGTTTTTCAGCTCCGTAATCGGCAGATTTACGAGTTGGGAAATATTTCGTCCTCCTACTCGTACATAGCCGGCTTCGGGTTTTAAGCGGGTGCCATGGCACTTCGGGCAAAGTGTTTTGCCACGATAGCGTGCCAACATCACACGATATTGTATTTTGTACTGATTTTCCTGCACCATCTTAAAGAAGGCGTTGATACCCTGGAAGTAAGGAGTGCCTTCCCATAGCATCCGGCGTTGTGCGTCCGTCAACTCATAGTAAGGTGTAAAGATGGGGAATCCGGCTCTTTCGGCACCTCGTATCACCATATCTTTCCATTCACCCATCACTTCGCCACGCCAACACACAACAGCGCCGTCGTAAACGGAAAGCGAACGGTTGGGAACCACCAGATGTTCATCAATACCGATTACTCTACCGAAACCTTCGCACTCAGGGCAGGCACCGATGGGGGAGTTGAAGGAAAACATCTGGTCGCTCGGCTCTTCAAAAGCAATACCGTCTGCTTCGAATTTAGTGCTGAAGCGATACAGGCTGGTTGTTCCGTCAGGCTGATAGAACCGGAGCAGACAGGCACCGTCGCCTTCGTACATCGCCGTTTCGGCAGAGTCCGTCAGTCGGCTGACCGCATCTTTTTCTTTGGATGCTACCATACGGTCTATCAATAAGAAAACGGTATCTCCTTTCTTGGGTTCGTATTCATCAATGCGTATCATCTCTCCGTTTACTTCCAGACGATTGAAACCTTGCTTCATATCAATGTCCAGTTGCTGTTTCATGGTACGGTCTTCACGTAGCAATATCGGAGCGAGCACTGTGTATCTTGTCCCTTCCGGATAGCCTAACATACAGTTTACGATATCTTCAGTGGAATGTTTTTTTACTTCCTCTCCGCTAATGGGACTGAATGTCCGTCCGATGCGGGCATACAATAATCGCAGGTATTCGTATATTTCGGTAGAGGTGCCGACAGTGGAGCGTGGATTGCGGCTGCTCACCTTCTGTTCTATGGCGATGGCAGGTGGAATCCCTTTGATAAAGTCACATTCAGGCTTGCTCATACGTCCCAGGAACTGGCGGGCATAACTGCTCAGGCTTTCTACATAACGACGTTGTCCCTCAGCATAAAGTGTGTCGAATGCCAGGGAGGATTTACCCGAACCGGACAACCCGGTGATGACAACAAGTTTGTTTCGGGGTATTTCTATGTCTATATTTTTCAGGTTGTTGACGCGTGCGCCTTTGATGAGTATGGAGTTGTTTTTGGTCATAATCTGAGTCACTAAAGTGAATTTAAGTTGCAAAGATAATCACTGCAATTCAAATATGTATAATGATTGGCAGGTTAAGATTTGTTATACTTTTAAATAGTTGCTGACATACAAGCGGGAAAAGCATTATTTTTATGCGCACTTTAAAAACCAATCATCCTTATGCAATACCCTCGGATATGCTTGTGTGCCATGTTGGTATGCTTGTTTTCTTGTTTCGGGACAGTTATGGGACAAGAGACAATTGATTTGAAATCGTTTGCCGACAGTGTACGGAAAGCGAATGGTAAACCGAATTTTCTACCCTTGAGTATGCACTTCCTTGAATTGGCAAAAGAGCGGAAAGATACGGCTAATATCAGTGACGCTTATGCTATTCTTGCCAATCATTATTATGAATTAGGAGATACGGACAGTTTGCGCCTGGTGACTTATGAATATATGGACTGGGCAGATCGTTGCCACCGTAATACCGATCGCTATCAGGCATGGAGGCAGTACATCCAGCGAATGACCGAAAAGGGGTTGCAGGAAGAGGTGATGAAGGAGACGGATTTACTCTGCAAAGACGCCGAGAAACGGAAAGATAAATACGGCATGGCATCCGGTGAAATGTGTATAGGTTATAATCACCGTGTGTTCGGTCAGAATATAAAGCTATGCCTTGAATATTATGACAGTGCATTGAAACACTTTGAAGAAGGCAAATATTACCGTGATGCTTATGTTGTTTCCCTCAATATCATTCAAACTTATCTGGCACGTCAGTCATATAGTGACGCTATTCCTTATCTGGACCGGTTGGGACAGTTGGGGAAGACAGTAGAGGGGAAGGATGTTGTAATAGGAGAAGCCCTGTATATGCGCTATTATCAGTTTCGGGTTATTGCTGTTTTGGGGGTAAAAGGAGAGAAAGCGGCAGAACCTTATATTCGTGAAGCAAATGCTTATTATCTTAAAAATAAAGAATTTATTTCACAGGAGGGCTGGTTCGGCTATAAAATTATGTGCAGTCAGATCTTGGGTAACATAGGCAATGCCGTGGCTTATATGGATTCTCTGATTAATTACCAGCGTTCGATAGGCAATTATTATCCGGGAAACTACCGGCAAAAAGCCATTATGCTGGAACAGATCGGACATTACAAGGAGGCATGTCGTGCTTTTGCAGAGTATTCTCAGTTGAATGATTCTGTGCGTACGGCAGAGATGGATGAACAGCTGAACAAATATACCGCTCAGTTTGAGGTTGACCGTCTGAAGATGGAGAAGCTGGAACTGAGTGAGAAAATGAGCCGTGAGCGTCTGGCTTTTGTGTTTGGGGCGGGTTGTGTGATATTACTGCTATTGATTACTTACCTTTATATTCGTACTCTTTCCATGAACCGGAAACTGGATGTTGCCCGTAAGGAATTGCAAAAGATGGGGCGCATTAAGAGTTCGTTCATCCAGCACGTCACGCATGAGTTACGTACACCGCTTAATTCTGTAGTAGGTTTTTCTGCATTGCTTGCCGAAGAAGGCTTGGATGTGGAAGATGCCCGTGAGTATTCCGGTCAGGTCGAGAAGAACAGTGCTTATCTGTTAGAACTGATTGATAATATTATAGATATTGCCGATATGGACTCACAGACTGCGGATATGCCCAAAGAAGCGGTGGATGTGAATGCCTGCTGTCTTGAATGTATAGATGAGTTGGGTGGGAAGCAGAAAGAAGGTGTGGAACTGCAATGGGTTCCCTCTCCGGATGCCCCGGTGATACAGACTGTACGGGCCTGGATGAAACGTGTGCTTACCCTTTTGCTGGATAATGCCGGGAAATTTACCGAAAAGGGTGTGATCCGTTTGCAATGTGAGGAAGATAAGGAGAATAATATCATACGTTTCATAATAGAAGATACTGGTATCGGCATTGAGCCGCAATATCAGGAAACTGTTTTCGAGCGTTTCTTTAAAGTAGATAGCTTTACTCCCGGCACAGGTCTGGGACTTTCCATTGCCCGTCAGGTGATGGATATTGTAGATGGCAAGATTTACCTGGATACTTCGTACAACGGTGGCGTCCGTGTAGTTGTTGAATGGCCAATGAATTGAATAAACCCTAATCAGATTTTATAAAGAATGAAAGTAAGAACCCTTTTGTGCGTATGTGCCCTGCTCTTTTCTCTGACAGTGGCAGCGCAATTCCAACCCGAAAGATACCCCAAACGTGAATTTCGTGCAGCCTGGATACAAGCTGTTAACGGACAATTCCGCGGAATTCCCACCGAGAAGTTGAAACAGACCCTGATCAGTCAGTTGAACTCCCTGCAAGAGGCAGGCATTAATGCCATTATCTTTCAGGTACGTCCCGAAGCCGATGCTCTCTATGCTTCGCAACTGGAACCGTGGAGCCGCTTTCTGACCGGTGTACAGGGACAAGCACCCAATCCTTATTGGGATCCCATGGAATTTATGATTGAAGAGTGCCACAAGCGTGGTATGGAGTTTCATGCCTGGATTAATCCTTATCGTGTGAAGACTTCACTGAAGAATGAATTGGCGCCGGGTCATGTTTATAATATCCATCCCGAATGGTTTGTTACTTACGGTGACCAAGTCTATTTCGACCCTGCATTGCCGGAAAGCCGTCGCCACATCTGTATGGTGATTACGGATATTGTTTCCCGCTACGATGTTGATGCTATTCATATGGATGATTATTTCTATCCTTATCCTAAACAGGGAGTAGACTTTCCGGATGATGCCAGCTTTGCCCGTTATGGCGGTGGATTTTCTAATAAAGCGGATTGGCGTCGCAGTAATGTCAATGTGTTGATAAAGAAAATTCATGAGACAGTGCGTGAATTGAAGCCATGGGTTAAGTTCGGTGTTTCTCCGTTTGGTATTTACCGTAATCAGAAGAGTGATCCGCTGGGTAGTAAGACCAACGGTTTGCAAAACTATGATGATCTTTATGCCGATGTGCTTCTTTGGGCCCGTGAAGGCTGGATAGACTATAACATTCCGCAGATATACTGGCAGATAGGTCATCCGGTAGCTGATTATGAGACATTGGTGAAGTGGTGGGCAAAGAATACGGAAAATCGTCCTTTGTTCATTGGTCAGTCGGTAATGAATACGGTGCAGAATGCTGATCCGCAGACTCCTTCCATGAACCAGCTTCCCCGTAAGATGGCGTTGCAACGTGCTTATCAGACGATTGGTGGAAGTTGTCAGTGGCCTGCAAGTGCAGTGGTGGAGAATGCCGGAAAGTATCGTGATGCTTTGATGGCTGAATACCACAAATATCCCGCCTTGCCTCCTGTTTTTGATTTCATGGATAATGAAGCGCCGGATAAAGTGCGCAAGATGAAACCGGTGTGGACAGAAGATGGATATCTTTTGTTCTGGACAGCACCGAAGTATAAGGATGAAATGGATCGTGCCGTACAGTATGTGATTTACCGTTTCGATGCTAAAGAGAAAGTGGACATCAGTGATCCTTCTCATATTGTAGCCATCACGCGGGATAACTTCTATAAGTTGCCCTATGAAAATGGAAAGACTAAATATCGCTATGTGGTAACAGCACTCGACCGACTGCATAATGAGTCGAAGGTAGTGGCAAAAAAGGTGAAGCTATAAGCTTCACCTCTTTTGTTAATACAATATGAAACCTGCTATTCCGCAGACTATAATCATCACTATCGGATTGACTTTATATTTCCGGGTACCCACAAAAGCCACCAGGAAGATGATGCAACTGACGATAAACGAGTACATATCTTCTTTAGGTGAACTAAAATTCTCAGTATTCATCAATATCAAGGCCGCTGATGCCAGAAGACCTACCACTGCCGGACGTAATCCGCTGAATACTGCTTCAACAGCCGGGTGTTTCTGGTATTTCAGGAAAAACTTGCTGATAGCCAACATCAGGATGAATGAAGGAAGCACTACTGCAAAAGTAGCGATGACAGAACCCCACACACTTCCGGTAGCCGTGAAGCCTACATACGTTGCCGAATTGATTCCGATAGGTCCGGGAGTCATCTGACTGATAGCTACAATATCTGTAAACTCTTGCGGTGTCAGCCACTCGTAACGTGTGACTACTTCACCTTGTATCATTGAAAGCATGGCATATCCGCCGCCAAAGCCGAAAAGACCTATTTTGAAGAATGTATAGAATAACTGGAGATAAAGCATGGGAGATTTATAATTTATAATTTATGATTTATGATGCGCAGCCTACTTTCAACTTTCAACTTTGGGATGGTGTAACCGTCCGTACAGGTATCCTCCTACACCGGCGATGATGATTACCCAGATAGGAGAGAAGTCCAACAACCAGATGATCAGTGCAGATACAATGGGTATCCAGACATTGTAACGGTTGATTTTTGCTGATTTCGCCATACTGAATGTAGGAGCGGCAATCAGTGCGACTACCGCCGGGCGGATGCCCTTGAAAATGCGCTCTACAACTGTATTGTCTTTGAAGTTATGGAAGAATAAAGCAATGGCAAGAATAATGAAGAATGATGGCAATATAGTACCTAAAGTAGTCACCAGACTACCACGAATTCCCCGTAGTTTATATCCTATGAAAATAGAAATGTTAACCGCAAGAATGCCAGGAGTCGATTGGGAAATGGCAAGTAAGTCTATAAAATCGTCTTTGGCGATCCACTTTCGTTTCTCCACAATTTCTTCCTCTATGAGTGGCACCATGGCATAGCCACCTCCGATAGTGAAAACTCCTATTTTAGAAAAAAGGCCGAATGCCTCTAAATAAATATTCATAGTTTTAATGTTATAATGTGATAATATGATATCACTCTACCACTTTATTCTCCTTCTTCCCCTTCTTCTTTCTGTTTCGCATATTGGCTCGGGCTGACACTGAAATGCTTCTTGAATACTTCTCGGAAGTATTTCGCATCGCTGAAACCAGTCATTTCTGCAACTTCAGTTATACTGTATTTCTGCTCTTTCAGTAGTTGTGCGGCACGTTTCAGACGTATCAATCGGATATAGTCTGCCGGAGCCTGGTCGGTCAGGGCTTTTATTTTATTATAGAAGCTGGTACGACTCATATTCAGTAATGAACAGAGCATTTCCACATTGAGTGCACCGTTATCCATATTTTCTTCCACATGCTTCTTGACGGAAGAAATGAATTTCCAGTCAAGGTCGGTGGAACAATTGGTACAAGTTGTGGCATCTTCATCATCATTCAGTTCCAGATTAGCATATTTATGTCGCAGCAAAGAGCGATTCGTCAGGATGTTGGATATCGTAGCACGGAGAATACCTATATTGAAAGGCTTCACAATATACTCATCTGCTCCGGTCTTCAATCCTTCAATGATGTTGCGGTCATTGTTCAGTGATGTGAGCAAAATGATGGGGATGTGAGAGGTTTCAATATCATTCTTTAAGACATGACACAATTCGTCTCCACGCATTTCCGACATCATGATATCCGAAATAATCATGTTAGGCATATATTCCTTGACTATTTCGAGTGCTTGTTTGCCATCGCTGCATACTTGTATGTTATAGTCGTCCGACAGTGTATTGCGGAGATATTCCCTCAACTCATCATTATCTTCCACAATCAGGATTTTCGGAAGATCACTGTTTTGCTGTTGTTTCTGTTTAGTTGCATCATAAGCAATGTTTGGCGTAACATTCTTAGGCACTCCCGATTCAGCATAAGCTACTTTTTCACTTCCCGGTTTCGGACTGTGAATAGCTTTTCGATAAGGTTTTTCACCTTTTGGGAATGTGACTTTAATACAGGAGCCTTTTCCTTCCGTGCTTGTAAAGTTGATTTTGCCTTTATGCAGGTGAACAAGTTTCCATACCAGTAACAGTCCGATACCACTACCCGTTACTTTCGAGTTGATGGCGTTACTACCCCGGAAGTGTATTTTAAAGAGCTTTTTCTGTTCTGAGGACGGAATACCGATACCCGTATCCTTTACTTCCACACTCCAATAGTCTTCTGTTTCTGCTGTATAGATATGTACGCTTCCACCCTCCGGTGTATATTTCAAGGCATTGGATATCAGATTTTTCAGAATCGAATCCATCTTATCCTTGTCAAGCCAGGTATTCATGTAGCGGAAATTACTTTCATAAGTCAGGCTGATACGTTTTACGTCGGCATAAGCCCGGAAAGCATTGATCATTTCCTCCATGTAGGTGCTCAACTCATATTCGGATACATATAGGGCACTGGAATAAGTGTCTGCACGTTCGAAGTTAATAAGATTGGTCGTCAGTCGCAACAGGGCGTTCACATTTCGTATGGCAGTATTCATATTGCTTCGTCCGCTCGGTGTCAGATTTTCCTTTTCACTGAGTTCTTCCAGTGGCGCTTTGATCAGTGTCAACGGAGTACGAATATCATGCGCTGTATTGATGAAGAAACGTATTTTCTCATCCGAAGCCTTACGCTGTTTGCGCAGGATAATGACACGCAATGTGATAATGGCAATCGCGGCTACCACGGCGGCATAAAGTATTAATGCCCATATGCTGAGCCATAAGGGCTGTTCTATCATGATTTCCATGTCACGCTCTTCGAGAACGATTCGTCGGTCTTCACTGGAGATGGCACGTACCCGTAATGTATATTTTCCGGGACTCAGATTTGTGAACCGGATCATGCAATCTTTCTCAGGACGGCTCCATCCGTCATAGAAACCTTCCAGTTTCCAGGAATACAGCACCAATGACGGATAATCGTAGTTGATAGAAGATATCCGTAGAGAGAATATGTTCTGATTGTATTTTAGCTTTAACACTTGAGTTTCATCTATGTCCACTTCCAGCGGTGAACCCTCATCGCCGGGGTAAACGGTTTGATAGAATACACGCAAATCGCTGAATATCATTTTGAACTCATAATTGCGTGGAATCATCATATCTTTGTGGAACTCTATTGCTCCGTCCGTACTTCCAAGAATGAAGTTTCCGTTTTTTCGCAGTACGCCTGATGATGCGTTGAAGTGATCGCTCTTCAATCCTTGCTCTTTGGTCCAGTTATGGAAAATTTTCCCCTCTGGGTAATAACTTGTCAGGCTGTTTTCGGTACTCAGCAGGACACTTTTATTCCCGTCCGGAAGAATGGTATATATGTTGTTGGAAATCAGCGGGCAGTTGTCTTTGTGGAAATGCTCGAACGACTTTCTATGATAATTGTAAATGAGCAATCCGGAATTACTGGTTCCTATATACAGAAGACTGTCAGCTATCTGATAAAGTGCGTTGATATAAAAAGACTCTATAGGCATCGAGATATTCTGAAACTTACCGGTTTCCTTATTTAGGAGATACAGTCCTGTGGCTGTGCCTATCCACATGTGTTGCGCATCCTTTTCTTTAATATCCGTGATGCCGCTTAGTCCCGGATAAGTGCGTATATTTTTGCGTGCAAAATCTATTTGTTTTAAATTATAATAGCCGCCGGACCAGATATTACCATCGGAAGTTTTCATGATAGAACGTATGTACTTATCCGGGCGGATATCACAATCGCCAAATGTAGAAGGAGTGAAGAACTCCACCTTCATCTGTTTTTTATCGATCTGGTAGATGCCCGAAGAGTATCCGCCTGCCCAGATGATGCCGGGTGATACCTCGCACAAAGAAATGAAAACATGGTTTTTGGTCATGTTGCCATTATCAAACACGCTGAGGAATGAGCGCCATTGCTTTGTTTTAGTGGAGTAGAGACTGATACCATTATTGGTAGCAAACCAAAGATCACCTTCGTGATCTTCGATGATGGCATTCACTTGGTCATTGATGAGTGATTGCTTGTTGCCGATAGAATGTTTGATCCATTCATAACTGGCATATTGATTGTTGCGTACTGTGATGCCGATAGGGTAATTAGCCATCCAGATGCGTTCATCATCTACATAGAAGTCGTAAATACTGTTGCCGTTCATGGCATTGTAGCTATTGTAATCCGCCACGATGTAGGGGGTGCACTCATAGGTATCCACATTCATTTTATATATACCGGCACCATCTGTAGCTATCAATATTTCTTTGTCATTGAAGGCTTTGATACGTGTAATGCTGACATCCTGCAAACCGACATTCAGCTCTACAGTTTGATGAATATTCATATCGTACAGATAAATGCCTTTCTGGAACGTACCGATGAATAGTTTGCGGTTTGCTTTATGGAAATATAACTCGTTCACTTGCATCTTCAGTTTATCAAGCCAGTTGCATGGAGAAAGGTTGAGAACGTTGTCTTTTAATTCGGCATGATGTATACCGACGTCTGTACCGATGAAATAATGTTCAGGGTCGATTTGCTCGATATCCGTAATACTTTCTCCGATATGGTTTTTGATAACGGTAGTTTTCTCAGTATTCGTATCGTAGAGATACAATGCTTCTTCGTTACAGAGCCATACAATATTGTTGCTGTCAATAAATCCATAGCTTACGGGAGTCGGATTTCCTTTTACCACTTCATCAGGTAGCTTGTATACAAGCTGAAAGCGATCATGTTTGGCATCATAGCGGAATACTCTTCCTTTTTTGCCTATTTCCCACAGTGTTCCATCCACACCAACATATAGCCAACTCAGATTGAGCATGGAGTTAACTTCTATTTCGCTGTCTATAAGCCGGTATTGCTTGAAATTTTTTCCGTCATAGCGGTCAATGCCATTGTGCGTAAGAAACCACATATATCCTTTCGGCCCTTTCTGAATGGCATATACCCTACGGTTGCTCAAGCCATCTTCTACGCCAAGATATTTATAAGTTTGGGCGATGCAGAAGGAGGAAATGTATGTGAATAAAAAGAAAATGATAAATTTTCTCATAACAGTTACGGTCGTTCGTTATTGGGGGTATTTGTGAAATTAACGCAAAAATATGCATTTTGTTTGATAAAAGCAACACGAAAGCAAGAAGAATAATGTTCGATTCCTCGCATTGTTTAGACGACAACAGGCGCAAGTTGTATATTATAACCTGCGCCTGTGTTTCACTTATAGATTGTAGTCAGAACTACTTAACCTTTTCTTCTACCCATTTACGTGCATTGACGAAGGCTTCCATCCATGGAGTGATCTGGTCGCTGTGCAGGCGGTCGGCAGGATAACAACCGTTCTGCCACGGGAAGATAGAGCGCTCCAGGTGAGGCATGATAGCCAGATGGCGTCCGTCGGCACTTGCTATGGCTGCTATGGAGTAGTCGGAGCCATTCGGATTGGCAGGATACTCGTCATAACTATATTTGGCTACCACATTATATTTATCTTCGTCGTAAGGCAAAGAGAATTTTCCTTCTCCGTGAGCTACCCATATACCGAGTTTGCTGCCACTCAGAGAGCCGAACATTACGCTGCGGTTGGTAGGAATGGTAAGTCCCAGGAATCTCGATTCGAATTTATGAGATTCATTATGCAGCATTTTACCGTTTTTCTTATGTTCGGGATTGATGAGGTTCAATTCCATCATCAACTGGCAACCATTACAAACACCCAATGAAAGCGTATCTTCGCGTGCGTAATACTTGTCGAGTGCTTCTTTAGCTTTCGGATTGAAGAGGAAAGCTCCTGCCCAACCTTTGGCAGAACCCAATACGTCTGAGTTGGAGAAACCACCACAATAAACAATCAGGTTCACGTCTTCCAATGTCTCACGTCCGCTGATAAGGTCGGTCATGGTGACGTCTTTCACATCAAAGCCTGCCAGATACAGGGAGTAAGCCATTTCGCGCTCACCGTTCGTTCCTTTTTCGCGGATGATTGCTGCGCGGATGCCTGTCGGTGTACGGCGGTTCGGGTCGATGCCATATTGAGAGAATTTACCTTTGAAGCCGGGCATGAAAGCGAATTCCAGTGGCTGCATCTTGTAGTTCTCGAAACGCTTCTTGGCGCAACCGTTCATAGATTGCTTGCGGTCGAGCAGGTAAGAAGTAGAATACCAAACATCACGCATATAGTCGATACCGAACTGATAAGTAGCGTCATCTTTAGATACGAGGATGTGGCGTTCATCGGTCGGCTTACCAATCTTCACAAAACCTACTCCGGCATCTTCCAATATTTGTTTTACTTCTTCCTTATGCTTGTCGCTTACCTGGATAACAATACCCGGATTCTCGGCAAACAGGAGTTTCACGAGGTCGTGTTCCTTCATCTTGTCGAGATTGATTTCCATACCACCTTCTACATTGGCGAAGCACATTTCGAGTAAGGTAGTAATCAGACCACCGGCAGAAATATCGTGCCCGGCAAGAATCAGTCCTTTGTTCACCAGTTCCTGAACGGCAAGGAAAGCGTCGCGGAAATATTCGGCATCTTGTACAGTGGGTACTTCGTCGCCAATCTTGCCCAATGATTGCGCAAAGGCCGAACCACCCAGCTTCAGTGTATCAAAACTGAAGTCGATATGATAAATCGTTGTCTTTTCGCTGTTGACAAGTACGGGAGAAACCACTTTCTTCACATCAGAAACTTCACCGCCTGCGGAAACGATGACGGTTCCCGGAGAGATTACTTTGCTACCGTCGGGATACTTCTGAGTCATGGACAGAGAGTCTTTTCCGGTAGGCACATTGATTTGCAGTGCACAGCAGAAGTCGCTCAATGCTTTTACGGCGGTGTAGAGACGTGCATCTTCACCTTCCTGTGAGCGGCAAGGCCACATCCAGTTGGCGGAGAGTGAAATACTGTCCATTCCTTCAGCCATCGGAGCCCATACCAGGTTGGTCAGTGCTTCGCTGACAGAAAGTACTGAACCGGCAGCCGGATCTGCCAGTGCAGCTTGCGGAGCATGTCCCAGTGAAGTAGCGATACCTTTCTCACCACGATAGTCGAGAGCAACCACGCCACAGTCACTCAGCGGTAATTGCAATTCACCCTGACATTGTTGGCGGGCAATCTTGCCGGTTACAGAGCGGTCTACCTTATTGGTCAACCAGTCTTTGCAGGCAACAGCTTCCAGCTGCAATACGTTCGTCAGATATTCGTGCAACTTGGATTGTTCGTATTTAGGCATTTCATAGTGGCGTTCCACGGTTTTGTCCACCATGTAAGTTTTGGGAGACGAACCGAACATCTGTTCTACGGCAAGATCGAACGGACGTACACCGTCAGCTTGTTGGAAAGCGAAGCGATGGTCACCGGTAGTTTCACCTACCACATACATTGGGGCACGTTCACGTTCAGCCACTTTACGTACATGCTCGATAGCTTCTTCTTCAATCAGCAATCCCATACGTTCCTGGCTTTCGTTGGCGATAATTTCTTTGGCAGACAAGGTTTTGTCACCTACGGGCAATTTACTCATGTCTATCACGCCACCACATTCTTCCACCAATTCGGAGAGACAGTTTACGTGTCCGGCTGAACCATGGTCGTGGATGGATACCACCGGATTGTTGTCTTCTTCGCAGAGGGCACGTACCACATTGTAGGCACGTTTCTGCATTTCTGCGTTGGCGCGCTGTACGGCGTTCAACTCAATACCGCTGCTGTAGCGTCCGGTATCTACTGAAGATACGGAACCGCCACCCAAGCCGATACGGTAATTATCACCACCAATCACGACAACTTTGTTACCGGCTTCGGGAGCACCCTTCAGGCAGTCACGTTTCGTACCGTAACCCACACCACCGGCAAGCATGATTACTTTGTCGTAACCGTAGGTGGTGGAGCTACCAGCTACGGGGCTACCAGCTACAAGTGGCTGCGCTGAACTTGTAGCTCGTAGCTCGTAGCTCGTAGCTTCTTCACAATGTTCGAAAGTCAGTACAGAACCACAGATCAGCGGTTGACCGAACTTGTTACCGAAGTCGCTGGCACCATTGGATGCTTTGATCAGAATCTGTTCGGGAGTCTGATACAGCCATTGGCGTACTGGAAGGATTTCTTCCCAGGGACGATCTTCGTCTGTACGGGGATATGAAGTCATGTAAACGGCAGTTCCGGCAATTGGCCAGGAACCTTTACCGCCACCCATACGGTCACGAATCTCTCCACCTGTACCGGTAGATGCACCGTTGAACGGTTCTACGGTAGTCGGGAAGTTGTGTGTTTCAGCCTTCAGTGAGATAACACTCTTAATATCTTTCACCTGGAAATAGTCAGGTTTTGAGTGGTCTGCCGGAGCAAACTGTTCAATTACCGGACCTTCGGCAAAGGCTACATTATCTTTATAAGCTGAAATGATTTTATTCGGATTTTCCTGTGTAGTCTTCTTAATCATCTGGAAGAGGGAAGACTCTTGTTCCACACCATCTATGATGAATGTCCCGCCGAAGATTTTGTGGCGGCAGTGTTCGGAATTGATCTGGGCGAAACCGAATACTTCGGAGTCGGTCAGTTTACGTCCAAGGTCTTGTTCTACTTTCTTGAGGTAGTCCATCTCTTCTTTAGAGAGTGCCAGACCTTCTTTTTCGTTGTAAGCTTCCAGATCTTCGATGTGGACGATCGGTTCCGGCTTACGGTTGGTGGTGAATACTTCCTGATCCAGTCCCTTGTACATGCGTTGCAGCATCGGGTCGCGGTCGGCGTTTTCGTCCTTTACGGGGAAATACTCTTCGATGCGTGATATACCGCTCAAACCCATATTCTGGGTGATTTCCACAGCATTTGTACTCCAAGGAGTAATCATTTCGCGGCGTGGACCAACGAAATGTCCTTTCAGGTTTTCTTCACTTTCGGGGGTGGCTTCTCCAAAAAGCCAGCAGAGTTTGTCGCTTTCTGCCTGGGTGAGTGCGTGGTCACATTCTACGGCCATCACGCTCTTGGATGGGGTTCTGAAAAAAAGAATCATACTGATATTTTTGATTTTTCGTTCTTTGGCGCAAAGATATATAAAATCGTTGGTGCAGAGAAAGAAAAGGAATAAAAAATAGAGGGATGTCAAAAGTAAAGTATTGAGCGTTTTATAATAATCAGTCGAAAAAACGTTAACACAATTGGCTCGTCTCATAAAAAAGTACGATATTTGCAGCCATGATTGAGATAAGGACCATATTCGATATATTATGGAAGGGTTTTATTATTGGGGTAGTTGTGTCTGCGCCATTAGGACCCGTGGGTGTGTTGTGCATCCAGCGTACGTTGAATAAGGGGCGTTGGTATGGTTTCATAACAGGACTGGGAGCCTCGTTGAGTGACATTGCTTACGCCTTGCTGACAGGGTACGGAATGAGCTTCGTATTCGATTACGTAAATAAAAATATCTTTTATTTGCAGTTGTTCGGAAGCATCATGCTGTTAGCGTTTGGTATTTATACGTTTCGCAGTAATCCCGTCCAGTCCATCCGTCCCGTCTCAACCAACAAAGGTTCTTATTTTCATAACTTCATTACCGCCTTTGCCGTCACATTATCCAATCCACTTATTATATTCCTCTTTATCGGACTCTTTGCACGCTTTGCCTTCGTCAGTGAGGGGGTATTGGTGTTCGAAGCGGTTACCGGATATCTGGCTATTGCACTGGGAGCATTAGCATGGTGGTTCGGCATTACTTTCTTTGTTAATAAAGTCCGTACGCAATTCAACCTGCGCGGCATCTGGATATTGAATCGTATCATTGGAGGCATTGTCATTGTTGTGTCTGTGTTTGGGTTGGTGTTTACGTTGATGGGTGAGTCACTTTACTGAGAAGAAACTATAGAATCATGAAGATAGCGCAACAATTGAAAGCGAAGAATATCGCGGAATACCTTATATATATGTGGCAAGTGGAAGATTTGATACGTGCCAACGGGTGCGATATTGATAAGATCCGCGAAAGCATTATCTCCCGTTATCCGGAAGAAGAACATCCGGTGCTTGAAGAATGGTACGGTAATCTGATAGACATGATGCGTACAGAAGGGGTGAAGGAAAAGGGACATCTGCAAATTAATCGTAACGTAATAGTGAATTTGACGGAATTGCACGTAGAACTGTTGGCGTCACCGAAGTATCCTTATTATAGTGCGGCTTATTTCAAAGCATTGCCCTTCATCGTAGAACTTCGTCAGAAGAGTGGGAAACAGGAGGAACCGGAACTGGAAACCTGTTTTGAGGCTTTGTATGGTGTTTTATTGCTGCGTTTGCAGAAGAAAGAAATCACGGAGGGAACCGCAAAGGCGATAGAGACTATCAGCAGTTTCATTTCTTTGCTTGCCAATTATTACGAAAAGGACAAGAAAGGGGAGTTGAAACTGGATGAATAACCGGAATAACTTTCGAAGATAGTAAATTGTAAATAATAGATAAAGCATGAGAGTATTAGTAACCGGAGCCAACGGACAACTTGGCAACGAGATGCAAGTTCTTGCAAAAGAGAATCCGCAACACACTTATTTTTTTACTGATGTACAGGAATTGGATATCTGTGACGAACAAGCTGTGCAGGCTTGCATTGCAGAGAATCAGATTGATGTTGTAGTGAATTGTGCTGCTTACACAGCAGTTGACAAAGCGGAAGATAATGAAGAATTGTGCCGCAAACTGAATCAGGAAGCTCCGGGAATACTGGCACGTGCTGCTCAGGCCCATGGTGCTGCTATGATACAGGTTTCTACGGATTATGTTTTTGATGGAACAGCGCATATACCTTATAAAGAAGATTGCGAACCCTGTCCTAATTCTGTTTACGGCTTTACCAAGCTGGGGGGAGAAAAGGAAGTTATGCAGAATTGTGAGAAAGCGATGGTAATTCGTACAGCATGGTTATACTCTATTTATGGAAATAACTTTGTGAAAACGATGATTCGTCTGGGACGTGAGCGTGAGTCTTTAGGTGTGGTTTTTGATCAGATTGGTACGCCGACGTATGCAAATGATCTGGCACAAGCTATCTATGCTGCCATTAATCAGGGTATTGTACCGGGTATTTATCATTTCAGTGATGAAGGCGTATGTTCATGGTATGATTTTACGGTGGCTATACATCGCATTGCGGATATCACGACATGCAAGGTGAGTCCCTTACATACGGATGAGTATCCGGCAAAGGCACCACGTCCGCATTATTCCGTATTGGATAAGACGAAGATTAAAAAGACTTTCGGCATTGAAGTACCTCATTGGGAAGAGAGTCTGAAAGTATGTATTGAAAAACTGAATGCCCAATAATAATATTATACCAAATTTTATATATGGCCAATAATAACGAAATTGAGAGGAGAAGAACCTTTGCGATTATCGCGCATCCGGATGCCGGTAAAACATCTTTGACTGAAAAGCTATTGCTTTTTGGTGGACAGATCCAAGTGGCAGGTGCTGTAAAGAGCAATAAGATAAAGAAAACCGCTACATCGGACTGGATGGATATAGAGAAGCAACGTGGTATCTCTGTAACCACCTCTGTGATGGAGTTCGACTATAAAGAGTATAAGATTAATATCCTCGATACTCCCGGTCACCAGGATTTCGCTGAAGACACATATCGTACGTTGACTGCTGTAGATAGCGTTATCATCGTTGTAGATGGTGCCAAAGGTGTGGAAACACAGACGCGTAAGTTGATGGAAGTGTGTCGTATGCGTAATACGCCGGTCATTATATTCATCAATAAGATGGACCGTGAGGCCAAAGATCCTTTCGATTTGTTGGATGAGCTGGAAGAAGAGCTTGCCATTCATGTACGTCCGTTGACCTGGCCTATCGAAAGTGGTGTGCGCTTTAAGGGAGTTTATAACATCTACGAAAACAATCTGAATCTTTTCCAGCCTTCCAAGCAAGTGGTGACGGAAAAGGTGGAGGTAGATATCAATACCGAAGAACTGGATAAGCAAATCGGTGCGCAATTGGCTGATAAGTTGCGTGGTGAGTTGGAATTGATAGATGGAGTTTATCCTGAATTTGATAAAGAAGAATATCTGAAGGGCGAACTGGCACCTGTATTCTTTGGTTCAGCTCTGAATAACTTTGGTGTGCAAGAGTTGCTGGATTGCTTTGTAGAGATAGCTCCAAGTCCTCGTCCTGTACAGGCGGAAGAACGTGAAGTGGAACCGGAAGAGCCTAAATTCACCGGATTTGTCTTTAAGATTACGGCGAATATCGACCCGAATCATCGTTCTTGTATCGCATTCTGTAAGATTTGCTCAGGTAAATTTACACGTAATGCTCCATACCTGCATGTGCGTCATGGAAAGACGATGCGTTTTTCTTCGCCCACACAGTTCATGGCACAGCGTAAGACGACTGTTGACGAGGCTTGGGCGGGTGATATCATCGGTTTGCCGGACAATGGTTCTTTTAAGATCGGTGATACGCTGACAGAAGGAGAAATGCTTCATTTCCGTGGTCTGCCGAGTTTCTCACCGGAGATGTTCAAGTATATCGAGAATGCTGACCCGATGAAACAGAAACAGCTTGCCAAAGGTATCGATCAGTTGATGGACGAAGGTGTGGCACAGTTGTTTGTCAACCAGTTCAACGGCCGGAAGATTATCGGTACGGTAGGGCAGTTGCAGTTTGAGGTTATCCAGTATCGCCTGGAGAATGAATATAGTGCGAAGTGCCGTTGGGAGCCGTTGAGCCTTTATAAGGCTTGCTGGATAGAGAGCGATAATCTTGAAGAACTGGAAGCATTCAAGAAGCGTAAGTATCAGTATATGGCGAAAGACCGTGAGGGGAGGGATGTCTTCTTGGCGGATAGCGGATATGTTCTGCAAATGGCTCAGATGGACTTCAAGAATATAAAATTCCACTTTACCAGCGAGTTCTGATTCGTATTCTGAATTGGGATTGAGAGATACAGGGATGCAAAGGGTAGAAACTTTGTATCCCTGTATTCTTTAATATATAAGGATAAAGAGTTATCTTTGTATCTATAATGATTAAAACAATTTGGTTATGGCAACTGTGGAATTGAATGCCTGTCGTAATGAACTGGCTCGGGATATATTGGCTACTGATGATCTGGATGTGCTGAGAACGACGCGTCGGGCTTATCGGCGTGCAATGCAGAGACGAAATTTGAGGATGATGGAGTTGGAAAAAATGAATGCCAAAGGTCTTGCTCCATATACGATGGACGAACTGAATGCAAGGATTGATGAGGCGGAAGCGGAAAAGGGTGGTACTTCTAGCGAGGAGTTTTTTGCTCAGATGGAAAGTGAAATGCCTTGGCTATGCAAGTAGAATGGAAGAAACAGGTACAACGTGAAATTCGTGCGGTCGTGTTGTATGGCGTAGATCATTTCGGTGAACGTGCAGCCGTGCAGTTTTACCAAAAAGTGAAGATATGGACAGAGCGTCTTGTCAATCATCCTGAACTTGGCTCGCCCGAACCTTTGTTGGCGGGGCGAAAACACTTATATCGTTCACTCATCGTGCACGAACATCATAAATTAATTTATTATGTCGATGAACGAAGGCAGATCATCTATATCTCCGACCTTTGGGACATGCGCCGTGAGCCTTCACGGTTGTCAAAGCGTTTAAAGTAAGGCTGTTCTCTTGATTGATAAAGCGCGGGAGGCATGAGCTTGTTAAAAAGTTTATGCCTCCCGTGCTTTTTTGTAGGGAGAAAGCGCTACCTTTGCACTTTATTATATTAGTAGATACATTCACCTTATTATATTAACAGATACATTCAAGATGAAACACGCGTCTCTTCTTCTCTTGTTGACTTTCCTTTTCGGCCTGACAGCCTGCTCGAAACCTGCCGACCCGACTTTGATGAACTACGAACAGTCCCTTGTCCGTGCCGACTCGCTGGTGCAGTCCGGTGCCACCGACAGTGCCCGGATCGTCCGTTTGCTCTCCGGCTTGCATCGTGAATACAATCAGGTGAAGGAACATTCCGGTGGAAGTCTGGTTCGCATAAAGCCCGCTGACAAGCGGAAACAATATCTGTGGGGAGCATTCACCGCACTGATGATAGGCCTCAATGTATGGCTTTCCATCAAAGATATCCAGTTTTCCAAGGATCGCAAGCACCGCCGCTATCTCGTAAATTTGAGCGAGAACGAACAACGCCTGCGTAACAACGAACAGGAAAAGAATGAATTGCAGGAATGCCTGAAGGAAATGTCACTGACGGATGAGGAACGGGAAGAAGTACAACGGTCATTGATGAACCTTATGGAGCATGGCAATCACTTGTGCGAAGAGAACGCATCCCTCCGTGCCCGTCTCAAGGACTACGAAAATCGTCCCGTGCCCCGCGAAGCGGAATTGCTGAAGGAACGGAACGAACGCATCAGTCTGCTTGATAGCCAGGTACAGGCTCTTACCTCCACATTAATAGACCGTGACGATGTGGTGGAACGCCTGCGCCGTCAGCCCAAATTCCTTTCCGATAAAGACTGGGAATATCTGTCTCAACTTGCCGACCGTGTGTACGATGGTTTTACCCGGCGACTCACAGAACGTTTCCCTTCGTTGACGCCTGCCGACTTGCAGCTTTGCCTGCTGATGCGCCTGCGCTTCACGAATGTACAGGTGGCTACGCTTATTGCCGTGTCGCCCGCTTCGGTTTCGCAACAGAAGTTCCGGTTGAAGAAGAGGCTGATGCAGGAGGATGGGGAGTTGTTTAAGAATGGGGAGACGGTGGATGCGGTTATTGGGGGATGCTGAGACCTGATGTATTGTGATGCATTTATTTCGTACTTCAAGTTTATACCTGTTTCTTTTCTTTACAAATATTTTCCGAAAACCTTTGTTTTGCGGAGGATTTTGGCTTCACTCGCTGAATGAACGTGATTCAGTCAGGGACTGAAAGCCTTTCACTCAGGGACTGAATGCCTTTCTGTTCCTGACTCATTGTTCCCCCTCTCAGAAGGTGTTCTGAAGGGGGTATAGGAAGGAGGGCAGACATGAAGAGGAAGTGGTAAAAAATGCGGAGATAAATCTTACACTTGTCTCTAATTGTTGCTTAAACAAATATTTTTTCATCTATTTTGGGGGTATATTTTCTAAATCGGCAATAAATATGGGAATAAATTGTTAATTTTGTACGTATATAATTGATGATGAATTATAGGAAATAAAAGATTTTTGTATTAAGAAAAAAGATAATTAAGATATTAAATGTATGAATAAGCAGCAGCTTGCAAATAAAATATGGGCCTCGGCCAATAAGATGCGTTCTAAAATAGATGCCAATGAATATAAGGATTACATTCTTGGACTTGTGTTCTATAAATTCCTGTCAGACAATGAAGTGAACTATCTTCGTAGTATCGGATGGAATGATGATGACATGACGGCTCTTGTAGAGGATTATGAAGACCCGGAAGCAACAATGATGATTGCTTATTGTAAAAATAACATTGGCTATTTTATTGAATATAAATACTTGTTCGGTACTTGGCTGCTACCCAACTCTGATTTCAGTGTGGCAGACCTTAGTGCCGCGTTGAATAGCTTCGACCGACTAATTAGTCCAAACTACAAGCATGTATATGCCAATATCTTCAAGACGCTACAAGCCGGATTGAGTAAATTGGGGGAGAATCCTTCTTCTCAAACCCGTGCTTTGAAGGATTTGATTAAACTCATTAAAGACATTCCTACCGATGGCAGTCAGGATTACGACGTGCTGGGCTATGTTTATGAGTATCTCATCAGTAATTTTGCAGCCAATGCCGGAAAGAAAGCCGGTGAATTCTACACTCCTCACGAGGTGGCGATACTGATGTCGGAAATTGTAGCAGAGCATCATAAGGATAAACGGCAAATTGAAATATATGACCCGACAAGTGGTTCCGGCTCTCTGCTGATTACCATTGGCAAATCCATTGGCCGCCATATCGCCGATAAAAACCAAGTGAAGTATTATGCTCAAGAGCTGAAGGAGAATACCTATAACCTTACCCGAATGAATCTCGTGATGCGTGGCATCAAGCCAGACAATATTGATACCCGTTGTGCTGATTCTCTGGATGAAGACTGGCCTTTGCAAACCATAGGTAGTGATATTGGTAAACCACTCTATGTGGATGCGGTTGTGTCAAATCCGCCTTATTCGCAGCATTGGGATGCCACGGATCGTGAACTCGATTCTCGTTTCAAGAATTATGGTGTCGCACCTAAAAGTAAAGCCGACTATGCTTTCTTACTTCACGAACTGCATCACCTCAAACCCGATGGCATTCTCACCATCGTACTGCCTCATGGAGTACTTTTCCGTGGCGATGTGGACGCAGATAGCGAAGGAGAAGGGAAAATCCGCCGGAATCTTATTGAGACTAATAATATAGATGCCATTATCGGGCTGCCGGCTAACATCTTTTTTGGAACAGGTATTCCCACACTGATTATGGTCTTGAAGCAGCATCGGGATAGTGACGATGTGCTTATTATCGATGCTTCCAAAGGATTTGTCAAGGAAGGCAAGAACAATAGACTCCGTGCCTGCGACATAAAGCGCATTGCCGATGCCATTCGTGAGCGTAAGCCTATTCCTGGTTTTTCTCGCCCGGTAAGCCGTGACGAAATCCGGCAGAATGGATATAACCTCAATATTCCCCGTTATGTGGATTCTTCGGAGGCTGCCGAACAATATGATATCTATGCTACTATGTTTGGTGGCATTCCCGAAAGCGAGATAAATAAATTGCAGACCTTTTGGGATGCGTTGCCTTCACTTCGTGCAGACCTTTTCCAGCCCAAGGAGGACGGTAGTCCGTATGCTACGGTGAAGAGCAAAGATGTGGCTAAAGCTATTGAAGAGAATGCGGATGTGTGTAATTTGAAGCAAACCTTTGCGGATGCATTCTCCGATTTTAGCAATGTTCTTCACAGCCGACTGATTACAAATGTCAGTACTGTAAATGAACAAAATGAACAAGACGATATAGCCGACGATATATTTAACCGCCTAAAGCCGATTCCTTTGGTGGATAAATACGTCGCTTTCCAAGCTCTTTCAGATAATTGGCAGGTGATAGCGGGGGATATAGAGACTATACAAAGTGAGGGAATTGATGCTGTGCGGGTAGTAGAGCAGGCTTATAAACTTGTGAAGAAAGGTGATGAAGAGATAGAAGTGCCCGATGGATTGAAGGGGCGCATCTTGCCGTTTGAATTGGTACAACATGAGAAATTTCAAGCCGAACTGGATGTTATCAGTGAAAAGCAAGCGGAAGTAGAGGAAATTGCATCCTCGCTTGAAGAACTGCGTGACGGTTTCACCGAAGAAGAAGGGCAAGCCTATCTGGATGAAGATGATAATACCAAGTTTAATAAGAATGCCATAAAGGCCGATGCCAAAGCTAAAGGCAATGAAGTGGAACCGGAAACCAAAGCTAAACTGAAAGAGATTGTGAGCTTATGGGATAAAATTACTAAGCTCAATAAAAATATCAAAGAGGATAAAGCTACATTGGTACAACTTACTATTGATGCCATAGAACATCTAAGCGATGAAGAGATAGAGTTCTTCCTGCACAAGAAGTGGATTGACCCGGTGTGTGGCGGTATTAATGGCACGTTGTCATCTGTTTTTTCCGCTCTTGAAAAATCAGTCACGGCATTGGAAACAAAGTATGCCTTGTCATATAATGAAATTGAAAACAATATTGTTGATGCTCAAAAAGAGTTGTCGGAACTGATTGGGCAGCTTACGGGTGATGAGTTTGCGGTGAAGGGTTTGCAGGAATTACAGAATAGATTAAAGGATTGAGGAGATGGCAGAACCGAAAATAAGATTTAAGGGTTATAATGATGAATGGGTTGTATCCTCATATTGTGAAATTGCCAAAAGCTTCAAATATGGACTTAATGCATGTGCAATTTCTTTTGATGGCATGAATAAATATTTACGTATTACCGATATAGATGATGAAACAAGGTGTTTTATCCAATCTCAGTTAACGACACCAGGAATAGATTTATCTTTTGCAGACGAATATCTTTTGCAAGATGGAGATATCACTTTTGCAAGAACAGGGGCTAGTGTAGGAAAGAGCTATATTTATCATAAATATGATGGTAAAGCTTATTTTGCCGGATTTTTAATTAGAATGCAAACCATAGATAGTGTGTCGCCGGATTTTATTTTTCAGAATTCATTAACTAGTAGATTTTTAAATCACATAAAAATCGTATCTCAACGGTCTGGTCAACCGGGGATTAATACTAATGAATTGAAAGCATATGAGTTGTTAATACCTGATTCTTTAGCCGAACAGCAACAAATAGCCTCCTGTTTCAAATCATTGGACACTCTCATTCAATCAGCCACGAAGAAGATAGCCTCACTCAAACAACTGAAGTCTGCTTCCCTTATCTCTATGTTTCCACAAGAAGGAGAAGTGAAACCACGTGTCCGTTTCAAAGGGTTTAAGGAAGACTGGAAGAACGTTTCATTCATAGATATCACCTACCGTACAGGAATTAAGAATGGAGAGAATCTCCCATTGGAAAGTTATTCAATATCAAATGAGTTTGGATTCATACCTCAAAATGAACAGTTTGAAAACGGAGGAACAATGTTTAGTGCGGATAAACGAATGTATTATATAGTTTCACCTAAATCCTTCGCTTACAATCCTGCAAGAATCAATGTCGGATCATTAGGTTATTACAATGGAAAGAAAGAGGTTATAGTTAGTTCGCTATATGAAGTTTTTAAAACGAACGATTTAATTGAAGACCAATTCCTTTTATGTTGGTTCAAAACTGATATATTTCAAAAGATGATAGAACAATATCAAGAAGGTGGCGTTCGCTTATATTTCTTTTATGATAAGCTATGCAAATGTACAATAAAAATACCCTCTTTGCAGGAACAGCGCCAAATAGCCTCCTTTTTCTGTTCTCTTGATAAGCAAATATCTTTAGAGACCCAACGACTTGATAAGTTCAAGCAAATCAAATCTGCCTGTTTAGATAAAATGTTTGTATAACGGAACAAATTAATAAAATGGAAGAAAAGGATAAGAGCAATATCATCATCTATCAGAGTGAGGACGGACAGACACACATAGAGGTGCGGATGGACGAAGATACCGTATGGTTAACCCAACAACAAATGAGCGACCTTTACCAGACGTCTCGAACAAATGTGGTAGAACATATTAAGCACATTTATGAAGATGGTGAACTTGTAGAAGAAGCAACCTGTCGGAAAATCCGACAAGTTCGGCAAGAAGGAACACGCATGGTTGAAAGAGAAATACCTCACTATAATCTTGATATGATAATATCTTTAGGATATCGAATAAATTCAATTCAAGCCACTCATTTTCGTCAATGGGCGACGGCACGTCTTAAAGAATATATCATCAAGGGTTTCACTATGGATGATGAACGATTGAAGCAAACGGGAGGAGGAGGTTATTGGAAAGAACTGCTCGACCGCATACGCGACATTCGTTCGTCGGAAAAAGTGATGTATCGACAAGTGCTCGATATTTATGCTACGGCGATTGATTATGACCCACGTTCTGATGTATCCATTGAATTCTTCAAAATAGTGCAAAATAAACTGCATTTTGCCGCTCATGGGCATACTGCTGCCGAAGTGATTTATGAACGGGCGGATGCAGACCAACACATGATGGGACTGACCTCTTTCAAGGGAGACCATCCTACATTGCGCGATGCCAAAATAGCGAAGAATTACTTAAGTGAAGAAGAATTGAAAGTTCTGAATAATTTAGTTTCCGGATATTTTGATTTTGCCGAAGTGCAAGCCATGAAGCATCGGATTATGTATATGAAAGATTATATTCAGCATCTTGAAGCAATTCTTTCTTCTACAGGAGAACAACTCTTGAATGGTTGTGGAACCGTCAGTCATGAGCAGGCCATGGAAAAAGCGGAAAAGGAATATAGGAAGTTTGATGTCCGTACACTCTCTCCCGTAGAGCAAGCCTATCTGGATAATATAAAGATATTGAACAAAAAAGTTAAAGGAAAGAAATAGTCTTATATGTATAACCTTATAAATGACCAAAACAAAACTATATGCCAAACGACAATACGCAATTCTTCATCAAAGAAAGTGCTTTTGAACAGGCACTTGTTGATTTACTTCCCCACCACGGTTGGGAGAAGGAGGTAATGATGCAACCCAGTGAAGCAGATCTGATACAAAACTGGGCCAACATAATCTTTGATAATAATAGAGACATCAACCGGCTTGGCAATGCTACGCTCACCACAAGTGAGATGCAACAAGTCATCGACCAAGTGAATAGATGTGACAGTCCGTATGCCGTGAACAGACTTATTAATGGCGGGCAGGTATGTATCAAACGTGATAATCCTGTGGACGTGAATAATTGTGGTAAAGAGGTATATCTCAAAATATTCGATGCTCGTGAAATCAGTGCCGGACAAAGCCGTTATCAGATAGTGCGCCAGCCCCGTTTCAGGGTTTCACACCCTTTAGGTGGAGACCGGCGAGGTGATGTTATGCTATTGATCAATGGCATGCCTGTTATCCACATTGAACTGAAACGTTCGAAAGTGGATGTGAGCCAGGCTACTTTTCAGATCAAACGCTACACCCACGAAGGTGTATTTGGCAGTGGCATTTTTAAGATGGTACAGATATTTGTTGCAATGACCCCTGAAGAGACGCTTTACTTTGCCAATCCCGGACTGGAAGAAAACTTCAAACCTGAATATTATTTTCATTGGGAGGACTTCAACAATACCATCGTTAGTGATTGGCGAAGAGTTGTATCCGACCTGCTAAGTATTCCTATGGCTCACCAGCTTGTGGGATATTACACCATTGCGGACGATAAAGACAAGACGTTAAAAGTACTTCGCAGTTATCAATATTTTGCTGTCAGCAAGATAAGTGATGTGACCCATAAAACCAATTGGGACACGCACCAACATCGTGGAGGCTTCATCTGGCATACAACAGGATCTGGCAAAACCATGACCAGTTTTAAATCGGCACAACTGATAGCTAACTCAGGCGATGCGGACAAAGTGGTATTCCTTATGGATCGTATTGAGCTGAGCATACAGTCGCTTGATGAATATCGTGGCTTTGCCGGAGAATCTGATGTAATACAAGACACACAGAATACTGCCATTCTGGTCAGCAAACTGCAAAGTACTGATAACGATGACCGCTTGATTGTAACCTCTATCCAAAAGATGTCGAATGTCAACAGCGAATATGGCATTTCACAGACTGAAATAGACAGCATCGGACGTAAACGATTGGTATTTATCATAGACGAATGTCATAGAAGCGTATTTGGCGATATGCTTATCAACATTAAGAATACATTTCCTCGTGCGTTACTTTTTGGCTTCACTGGTACACCGGTGTTTGAAGAAAATGCCCACAACGAAATCATGACCGAAACGCTTTTCGGCGATATGCTTCATAAATACACCATTGCCAATGGCATCCCCGACCATAACGTACTTGGTTTTGACCCTTATCGCATAAACACCTATGATGACAACGAGCTACGCGAAAAAGCTGCATTTGCTCAGTTAAGAGTGAAGCGCATTGAAGAGATTGAGGGTGATGAGGAGAAAATGGCAATTTACAATAAATTTGTCAATGAGTTGCAGATGCCCAAAACTTACACTGAAGGCGGTGAGACAAAACATGGTATAGAATATTATCTTCCCAATGATATTTATCAACAGCCCATTCATCATCAAGCCGTAGCGGCCGATATTATAAAAAGTCGTAGCCAGCTAAGCAAGAACGACAAGTTTCATGGAATACTGGCTACACAAAACATACCGGAAGCTATAGCTTACTATAAACTATTCAAAGAGCAATATCCTTCGTTGAATGTGGTAACTGTGTTCGACAATAATATCGACAATTCCAATGAAGGAATTGCCAAGGAAGATGCATTACTGGAAATACTTAAAGATTATAATGATAAATATCACACCTCTTTTCAGCTTTCTACTTACGCGAAATATAAGAAAGATGTGGCAAAACGATTGGCTCACAAAAAGCCCTATCTTAGTATAGAGCATGACCACAATCAGCAGATAGATTTACTCATTGTGGTTACGCAGATGCTTACCGGCTACGATTCAAAATGGGTGAATACGCTCTATGTGGATAAGTTGATGAAGTATGTGGACATCATCCAAGCTTTCTCGCGTACCAACCGCTTGTTTGGACCTGATAAACCTTTTGGTATTATCCGCTACTACACCTTCCCATACACTATGCAGCAGAATATTAACGATGCGCTTGAAGTATATGTGGATCGCCCGCTTGGTGTGTTTGTAGATAAGTTGGAAAGTAATTTGGTTAATATCAATCAACGTTTCCTGCATATACGCGACATATTCCAATCACACCGGATAGCCAACTTTGAGCGGTTGCCCGATACTCGTGAAGACCGCAATATGTTTGCTAAGGACTTCAGTCAGATGACTCATCTACTCGAAGCTGCTAAACTGCAAGGATTCTTATGGGATAAAGTCGAGTATGAATTTCAGCATGGTGATACTTATACTCATGTAAGAATGGAGCTTGATGAACAGACCTACTTAATTTTGTTACAACGCTATCGCGAGTTGTTTGAAAGTAGAGAAGGTGGCGGTGAAGCCAACGATTTCGACTATCCTATCGATACTTATATCACTGAAACCGGTACGGGCACCATCGATGCGGAATATATCAACTCGAAGTTTGTGAAGTTCATCAAAAACCTTTATACTACCGGTCCTGGTAGCGAACTTACGAAAGAGGCCTTTAAAGAGCTACATAAAACATTCGCCTCACTTTCGCAGAAAGACCAACGAACGGCGATGGTGATACTGCACGACATTCAATCGGGTGATTTGCATCTTGCCCCAGGCAAAACTATCTATGACTATATTACAGAATATCAGCTCCGTGAACTACACAAGCAGATAATGATTTTAGCAGAAGCTACAGGTATAAATGCCAGTCAGTTGGAACATATCATGAGCAGAGGCATTACGGAACAAAACTTAAATGAGTATAGTCAATTTGATAATCTGAAGTTAACCTTGAATATGGCTAAGACTCGTGAGTTCCTTACCAAAACAGAAGGCTCGGAAGTTCCTGCACGCATGGTTATGCCCAAAATTGATAAGATACTTAGAGAGTTTATTCTTGACGGAAGCTGTAGAGAGCGTATCTTAAAAGCTTATCTGAATGGAGATGAAAATTATTCTACTGATACAATCAATCAGGAATCATTAACGGGACAATCCGTTGAGGTTTTAGAAAATTCACAAGAAACCGAAAGAGAGCAGTCTTTCGACATTGATGTCGTAAAAGCAAAAATAAAAGATATACTGACAACGACTTTAAGTGGAGTACTTCCGCAAATGCGCCCCATAGAAGAAGTGCTAAATAGCGTATTCTATGTGATTGGCAAGGAATCCGTCGAATCGCTTGACAATGTGGGGTTGTTCATCAATAGGGCTTTCAACAATCTATATGGAAAGAAAGTAACCATAGTAGATAAGTTTGTGGCATTCAATCTGCTTGTGACCAAATATGAAGCCTACCTTAAAAAGCTATATTACTTGATGCATAACAGTGGTGTACCTGCACGAAACGAAGGTGAGGATGTGACATGGAAAAATGTAATCTATGCTCATAGATGCCTTTGGAACTTGAAATTTAGTACCGATGCAGCCAAACAGCAATTGTATCAATACCTAATGTTGATTAAGGGTTGGCGTAATGATGAATCGCATATTTCGCCTACTGCTTCTGAACAGGAAGTAGATACTGCCATCAGTATAATCATTTCAATGTATTTCTATGCTACAGGAGCCTCTATCACCGATTTGGAAATGGCAGGCCATGATGTAGAAATGATTGTACCTGAATCTACGCCACACCATAGTTGTAGACTTTACTCCGTTACTAATGATGAAAAATATTCTGGTGTAGCTGCGGAATCTATTGATATCAGAGAATTGCCGGAAGAAAAGCGAATTGAAATACTCAAGAAATGCATTGTTAAACTTTTAGGATATAATCCTAAAAAATCGGCTTTCTCCAAGCAACGGCACTGGGAAGCAATTTACCGTATAGCAGCTGATAAAGGATTCATTATCGATGGTGATTACACTTATTTTAAAAGAATTATTGATGAGATGCAACTATCAAATATTCCTGTGCCTTTTAATATGGACTTATTGGAACGATTAAATCAAGGTATTTATGCAAAGAATATTGGAGATTGGTCACCTGAAGGTCTTGACGGGAAAAAGCTTCAGGAGTACAAAGACATCAAAAGCTGTGCCGATGCGTTAAGTAAAATAGTAGATGAAAATATTCAGCAAAAAGATAATCTTTAAAAATGTATGGCAGCGGTTGAAGTATATGATAAAGATTTGAAATATTCACTGACTGTATTGATTATGCAATTATGAATGGCTATTTCCTTGTTGTAGAGACTACTTTGAATGCCACCATTCATTATCAGTGCTTTATACCTCTTACTTGTAGAGATTGTCACATTATTTTCGTTTCCCCTGTTTCTTTATCTTTTCCCTCTTGTAGAGATGCGTGTTTTATAACATGCTGTCTATGAGGGGGATGTTGAAAATGATTGTAGATGCCATTTCTTTGTTTTCTCTTGCTTTCCACCCTAACTTTGCAACATCGAATTTGAGAAAAGCGGATGGCTGAATCGTTGAGGCCTCACGATGAAAACTTCCGCTTCTTGGGTGAGACAAGAGAAATCAGATATACATTATTAATTAATCATTTAAAAACATTATTATTATGGCATTTTACAAGAAATTTCAATCGAAACTGAATGATTTGTGGTATCCGAAAGCAATTACTACCGGTACACCTATTACTACTGACAAGGTAGCGGACAAACTGTCCTTGCTCTCTACTGTCACCCGCGGTGACACATTTGCCGTGCTGAAAAACCTGGGAGGCGTAATGGCTGACTATATGGCCATGGGGCGTACGGTGAAGATTGAGGGCGTAGGGACTTTCTACTATACAGCTGCTACGAACAAGAGGGGAGTTGCCACACCTGGTGAGGTGAACTCCGGACAGATTAATGGCATACGTGTACGTTTCATTCCCGAGGTGAAACGTAGCAGCGGCAAGCAGGTTACCACCCGCTCTATGGTGGATGTTGATGTTGACTGGACGGATCTAGAGAAGCTTGCCAATGGCAGCACTACCAGTGACAACACTGAGGGTGGCAATCCCGGTGGCGGTTCCGGTGAAGGTGGTCTGGATGAAAATCCGTTAGGATAACCTTCCCCCCCGTGCTTTGTTAACCTCCGTTTTTGGAGCATCCGACTTGTGATAAATGGTTCCTGTACAGCCCCTTCCGGCAGTACGGGAACTTTTGTTTTAGCATCTTTTATCATTTTTTTCTGCCTTTCTTCTATAAATATTCGCTAATTTCGGACGATTTTTTGTAAAACAGACCGAATAACTAATAATTTATAATATGGAAAATCTCAACACAGCGCTTCTGCTGATGGTAGTAGGTATGACGACAGTGTTCGCTATCCTGCTGATTGTAATCTACTTAGGTAAAGGACTTATTCTTCTGGTAAACAAGTACGCCCCCGAAGAGGTGGTGCCGGATAAGAAAGGTGCGCAAGGTCCTGCCGCAATTCCCGGAAACATTTTGGCTGCTATCAGTGCCGCTGTAACAGTGGTGACACAAGGCAAGGGTAAAGTAGCCAAGGTCGAGAAAATAAAATGATAATCTTTAATAAAAAACACACACCTATTTATTTAGTATGAAAAAGGAAATTAAGTTCAGCCTGGTTTTCAGGGACATGTGGCAGAGTGCCGGAAAATATGTGCCCCGCGTAGACCAGCTGGTGAAGGTTGCTCCCGCTATTGTTGAGATGGGCTGTTTTGCCCGCGTAGAAACCAATGGCGGAGGTTTTGAACAGGTAAATCTATTGTTTGGTGAAAATCCTAATAAAGCTGTACGTGCATGGACGAAGCCGTTCCACGAAGCCGGTATACAAACTCACATGTTGGACCGCGCACTGAACGGCCTTCGCATGAGCCCCGTACCTGCCGATGTGCGTAAGCTGTTTTATAAAGTGAAGAAAGTGCAGGGAACGGACATTACACGTACATTCTGTGGACTGAACGATACCCGTAACATTATTCCTTCCATCGCTTACGCTAAAGAAGCCGGAATGATTTCCCAGTGTTCGCTCTGTATCACCCATTCGCCCATCCATACAGTAGAATATTACACCAATATGGCGTTAGAGCTCATCAAGGCGGGTGCTGATGAAATCTGTATCAAGGATATGGCAGGTATCGGACGTCCGGTATCATTGGGCAAGATCGTAGCAAATATTAAGGCTGCACATCCTGAAATCCCTATCCAATATCATAGTCATGCAGGTCCCGGTTTCAATATGGCAAGTATCCTCGAAGTTTGCGAGGCTGGTTGCGATTATATTGACGTGGGCATGGAACCGTTGTCATGGGGTACGGGACACGCTGACTTGCTGAGTGTGCAGGCTATGCTGAAAGATGCAGGTTTCCAGGTTCCTGAGGTGAATATGGAAGCATACATGAAGGTGCGTGCATTGATTCAGGAATTTATGGATGACTTCCTCGGTTTGTATATCAGTCCGAAGAATCGCTTGATGAACTCCTTGTTGATCGGTCCGGGACTTCCGGGTGGTATGATGGGTAGCTTGATGGCTGACTTGGAGTCCAATCTGGAATCTATCAATAAATATAAGGCGAAACGTAACTTGCCGTTTATGACGCAGGATCAGTTGCTAATCAAGCTGTTCAATGAAGTGGCTTACGTATGGCCGCGCGTAGGTTATCCTCCGTTGGTAACTCCGTTCAGCCAGTATGTTAAGAATCTGGCGATGATGAACGTGATTGCTATGGAAAAAGGTAAGGAACGTTGGGGTATGATTGCTGATGATATCTGGGATATGCTGTTAGGTAAAGCTGGCAAATTGCCGGGTACGCTGGCTCCCGAAATCATTGAGAAAGCCGAACGTGAAGGCCGTAAGTTCTTTACCGGAAACCCACAGGATAATTATCCGGATGCGCTCGATAAGTATCGCAAGATGATGAAAGAGAACAAATGGGATTTGGGTGAAGATGATGAAGAACTCTTCGAATATGCCATGCATCCGGCACAATACGAAGCATACAAGAGTGGCAAGGCGAAAGAAGACTTCCTGGCAGACGTGGAAAAACGGAAGGCGGAACTAAACAAATCCCCGCTGGATGATGCCAAACCAAAGACACTTACCGTACAGGTAGATGGACAGGCTTATCGCGTAACGGTAGCTTACGGTGATATTGATTTGCCGGCAGATGCTACAGCAAAAGTGGAAGCTCCCGTAGGCGAAGGTCAGGATGTGGTTGCTCCGTTGGAAGGAAAATTCTTCCTGACGAAGAATGCGCAGGAAACTCCGTTGAAGGTGGGCGACAAGGTGAAGAAAGGTGACTTGCTTTGCTACATCGAAGCTATGAAGACGTATAACGCCATCCGTGCCGATTTCGACGGAACAGTTACTGCTATTTGTGCTACTCCGGGCGATACCATTTCAGAAGATGATGTATTAATGAAGATAGGATAACGCAGCATGGAAGATATATTTGGAAGACTCTACGGTATGACGGCCTTCAGCAATATCATTGAAGACCCGTCGTTTCTGGTGATGTATGCCATTGCTTTCATCCTGCTGTATCTGGGTATCAAGAAGCATTACGAACCGTTATTGCTGGTACCTATAGCTTTCGGTGTGCTCATCGCCAACTTTCCCGGTGGCGAAATGGGTGTCATTCAGGCGGATGAAAACGGAATGGTAATGGTAAATGGGGCGTTGAAGAACATCTGGGAAATGCCGTTGCATGAAATTGCACACGACTTGGGATTGATGAACTTCATCTATTATATGTTGATTAAGACAGGTTTCCTGCCCCCCATCATCTTTATGGGTGTGGGTGCTTTGACGGACTTTGGACCGATGCTCCGTAATTTGCATCTTTCCATATTCGGGGCCGCAGCGCAGTTGGGCATCTTTACAGTACTGTTGTGTGCAGTGATGATTGGTTTTACACCGCAGGAAGCAGGTGCTCTCGGTATCATTGGTGGTGCTGACGGTCCGACTGCAATTTTTACGACTATCAAGTTGGCTCCGCATTTGTTGGGCCCGATTGCTATTGCCGCCTATTCTTACATGGCGTTGGTTCCGGTGATTATTCCGTTGGTAGTGAAATTGTTATGCTCTAAGAAGGAGCTGATGATCAATATGAAGGAACAGGAAAAGCTCTATCCTTCGAAGACGGAAATCAAGAATCTGCGTGTACTGAAAATCATTTTCCCGATAGCAGTGACTACGGTTGTCGCTCTCTTTGTACCGACGGCAGTGCCTTTGATCGGTATGTTGATGTTCGGTAACCTGATTAAGGAAATCGGTGCGGATACCAGTCGTTTGTTTGATGCAGCTGCAAATAGCATTATGAATGCGGCAACTATTTTCTTAGGACTGAGTGTAGGCGCAACTATGACAAGCGAAGCGTTCCTGAACTGGACAACTATCGGTATTGTAGTGGGTGGTTTCCTTGCGTTTGCACTTTCTATTTCAGGTGGTATCTTCTTTGTGAAGCTGTTCAATCTGTTCAGCAAGAAGAAGATCAATCCGCTGATTGGTGCAACGGGACTGAGTGCTGTGCCTATGGCAAGTCGTGTATGTAATGAGATTGCTACGAAGTATGATCCGAAGAACCATGTGCTGAATTACTGTATGTCCAGTAATATCTCCGGTGTTATCGGTTCGGCGGTAGCTGCGGGTGTGCTGATCTCGTTCCTGGGATAAGGAGAATAGATACGCGGACGACGCGGATTGATGCGGATGAACGCGGACTTTTCAGGCGTGGATTACGCAAATTACACGGATTCATTTCTTTATTGTAATGAAAGAATCTGCATAATTTGTGTAATCCGCGCCTGAATCTTTATTCACTAATCACTTTCCTGTATTCTGCCACTGCCATTTTCTCTGCCAGATATGCATTAATCAGGTTCGTATGCGCCTGTGTCCATGATAATTGTGCGGACAAGACATCTGCCATGCTGGATTTTCCTTCGTTATAAGAGAAAGTGACAAGGTCCAGGTTCTCTTCGGCAAGATCCATATTTTCCTTTGCTGTCTTTACTTGTTGCTCTGTTTCCGTCAGTTTTGTGGTGGCGGCGGAGAGTTCTTCAAGAATATTATCAGTGATATAACTTTGTTGCAGCTTCTGGATACCAATGAATGCTTTCTGTTGCCGGTTTGTCTTGAAACGCGCCCCCCAACGGAAGATGGGGATACTGACGTTTACTCCGGCTACAGGCGTATGGGGGATTTCCTGTCCCATGTACGTGATACCGGTATCCCAACCTGTGGCAAGGAACATGCTTACCTGAGGATTGTACTTGCTGAGGGCGGCATGGCGTTGTGCTTCACTTCGGGCTATGTTTACCGTTGTGCTGGCATAATCGGCACGGCGTGGAAGTACATCGTCAAGTCCAAGAATGTCGACGGGTTCACTGGCTATACTGATTTCACTTAGGCTATCTACAGGGGTATTGGGTGCTACTCCCATCAGAATGTTCAGTTGTTGCAGAGCAAGGGTATAGTTCTGGCGGGCCTTGATATACTGCAATTCAGCTTCTTTCTGGCGGGTGGAAATCATCAGCAGGTCTGTACGACTGATAGCGCCATCGTTGAAACGATCCTGAATAATATCGTGCTGCTTCTTTATGATATCCTGAAATGTAGCAGCAGCCTCAAGACTGGCATAGGCGGCTGAAGCATTCCAGTAAACGGCATCGCTTTGATAATGAATTTGATCGAGAGTCAGTTCGGTGGTGAGCTGGCTTAATTCTTCATCAGCCTGCGCCATACGTTTCTGGGCTATCAGAGAACCACCGGTATAGAGGGGTTGTGCCAAAGTTGCGAGTGCCTGATAGGTGTAGGGGCGGTATTCACCTTTCGGACTGTTCCACTTATCCAGGTGGTTGAGGTTGGCGGTACCTTCGGCTGTGATGTCTATTTGTGGCAGGAAGCCGGTATTTGCTATTTTTCGCGCTTCAGTGCTTGCCATGGTTTTCAAGCGCTGCTGTTTCAGCACCTGGCTGTAGGCTTCTACTTTGTCACGATATGCTTCGCGGCTGAGGTATTGCTGCGCTCCGGCATTAATGCCGAAGCAACAGAGTAGGGTGATTATGAATATCTTCTTCTTCATGATTACTTGTATTTCTTCTTTTTATATATTTACGGATAAATGACGGTTATCACACCGAAAGGCACTTGTCCCTCGTAGCTTGTAGCTCGTCACTCTTTTATCTTATGTATCGCGCAATATGCCACCGGAAGCACGAACAGCGTCAATGCTGAGGCTACCAGCAGACCACCCATGATGGTTGCCGCCATACCACCGAACATAGCGTCGAATAGCAACGGCAACATACCCAGAATCGTAGTTCCGGACGCCATGGCTACAGGTATGATACGGCTGGTTGTAGCACTGATTACGGCATTTAGGGGGGCTTTTCCGGAAGCTGCTTCTATATCGATCTGGTCTACCAATACAATTGCATTCTTGATATTCATACCAATCAATCCCAGTAGGCCGAGAACTGAGAAAAAGTCGAATGATTTACCAAGCAAGATTAATCCCAGTACGATTCCGATAAAGATAAGCGGCAACATCAATAGGATGACAATTGGCTTGCGGTAGGTCCTGAACAGGAACAACAGGGTGACGAACATCAGGAAAAACGTCAATGGCATATTAGCTGCCAATGCTGCATTACTTTCTGCCTGGCTTTCCTGTTCACCAAAATACTTCATGGTGTATCCTTCCGGTACCTGAATTTCTTCTTGTACTTCTTTCCATATCTTATTGAATGCTGCTATGGCATTTACTCCCCGGCGTGGATCGGCTTGCGCCATCATTACCATCTGACGGTTATAGTCTTTCACATTCGAGAACTTATATTGGAAATCAAATTCACTGACTACTTGTTCCAGGGTAGTGGTTTCCTGTGTTATTCCGAATACGGGTAGTGTACGCAGGTCGTTGATGCGGAAAGAATCGACTGTGTTATCCTTTAGCAGGATGGGCAGCACCTGATCGCCTTCACGATATTCACCTAATGTCATACCGCTTGTACCGATCTGAATGCTCTGTGCCATACTTTGCCGGGAGACACCTAACGGTTGGGCACGTTCCGGACTGTAAACGGGTTTCCATACAGGAATCTTATTCCCCCATGAATTGCGTACGTTGATGAGATCATTATCCCGATGCATGATTTCCAGGACTTTGTTGGTCAGCATCACCAGTGAATCGACATTATTACCGATAAAGCCGATTTCAATGGCGGCGTCTACCGCAGGCGATAGCTTAAACAAAGTGGTACGGGTAATGGCATTCGGATAGTTTGCCTTCATATACTGGTCGAAGTTCTCTTCGTATTCCTTTGTATATTTACTGTCGGTCAGTTCGATAAGTATATTGGCAAAGTTGGGCTTGGGACCGACGGAAGTAGATGCCAGATAGTAACGTAACGGCGTACTTCCGAATGTGGTGGATATTCGTTTCACTTCCGGTTGTTGCAGGAGGTGCGCTTCCACCTGTTTCATTTCCTTTTCCACGTCACGGATGCTGTAACCGTCCGGATAGAATATATCGGCACGGAAATAGGGCTTATCCAGTGAGGGGAAGAAGTTTTGCGGCATCATTCCCATGATGACCAGTGAGATGATAAACAGGACTACCATACTACCCAGTGTAAGAGTCTTCTTCTTGATAAGTACTCCGAGGATAGAGGCGAACTTGTGATAGAAAGGTTTATCATACGGGTCTTTATTGGCATCGCCGGATTTGGCTTTCAGAATAAAGTTACCGAAAGTGGTGGTTTGTGTGAGTGCCAGTATCCAGCTTAATCCCAAAGAAATGGCAAGTACGACAAACAGGGGTTTCACGATTTCCGCTACGGCAGAAGGGGCGAGGTACAACGGCAGGAATGAACAAATGGCGATGAACGTAGCGCCAAGTAATCCCCATTGCGGTCCGGTAGCTCCATCTATCAGTGCTTTTCGCCGGTCTATACCTCGGGCGATGGCTATTTGCGCATTGTCTGTCACTACGATAGCGTTATCCACCAGCATACCCATGGCGATGATGAAACCTGCCAGTGAAGTACGGTTCAGTCCTACCCCCATGAAGGACATGATGAGCAGCGTGCCGCCAATGGTAAATAGCAGCGAACTGCCGATAAGTATACCTGCGCGCAGCCCCATCACCAGCATGATGATAACAATTACAATGAGGAGGGATTCTATCAGGTTAATGATGAAACCATTATTTGCTTCCTGAGCTATGACATTTTCCGGATACAGACTTTCCAATTCCAACCCTACCGGAATAAGGGGAAGAAGTTCAGCCAGTTTCTGATCTACCAATTCTCCGGTCTTTACTACATCCTTCGTCGGGTCGGTGGAAACGCCGATACCTATGGCACGCTTCCCGTTGACGTGCATGATGTTGCCGGGAGGATCCATATATCCTTTTTCAATGACGGCGATATCGCCCAGTTTCACCTGTCCGCCCGGAGTGGTAATCACTTGGTTCCGGATGTCATTGACGGTGGTATAGGTTCCGTTGGCTACAATGCGCAGTTGTTGTTCACCGGCATTGATTTCACCTGTATTGATAATTTGGTTTTGCGATTGTAACAGGCTTGCTACTTGCTTCGGATCTATACCCATACCGGCCAGTTTATTGACGGATATATAGATATTCACCACCTCGGTTTGTGTACCGAACAAGGCTACTTTCATTACCCCGTCAGCAGTGATAACCTGGGTTTTGATACGTTCTGCCCAGTTGCGCATTTCTTCGTAAGAGAAACCGTCATCGCCTACCAGACCATAATAGATGCCGAATACATCGCCGAAATCGTCCGATACCGTGGGAACGGAAGCGCCGGCGGGTAGTTGCGGTTGTATGTTGAGCACCTTGCGGCGCAGTTCGTCCCACTTCTGCGGAATGGATTCTGCGGAAAGGGAAGGTTGAAGCTCGAATGTTATCTTGGATAGTCCGTACATGGACTCCGATTTAATTTTATATGCACCACTCATCGACTGTATCTCGCGGGAGATCGGTTCGGTGATCAGTCGTTCTACTTCTGCCGGTTCTGCCCCCGGATAGCGGGTCATAATGACCGCTGACTTGATGACGAAGGGTGCATCCTCTTTCTTTCCCAACCGGCCGAATGATAGTATACCGCCGATTAGCAACACAGCCAGGAAGAAATAAACAATCTTGGTGTTGTCTAATGCATATTTAGATAGGTTCATAATGCTGAATGTTTAGGTTTTATTGGAGATATTCATTAAACGGTCTGTAGAATAGGTATTCACCGGACTGTAGAATAGGTATTCACCGGTCTGTAGAATAGGTATTCACCGGTCTGTAGAATGAGTATTCAACGATCTGTAGAATGAGTATTCAACGATCTTAATCGATAATCTTCACCGTCTGCCCATCTACCAGTTGATGCACTCCGGCTATCACAATAGTTTCTCCTGGCTGTACACCGGCAGAGATAAGAGCATTGGCTTCTCCGGTAGGAGAGTATACGGTTACTTCCCGCTTGTTTACCTTATTATCCTTTACTACCCACACATAGGTTTTCTGGTTCTCGCTTTCACCGAATATGGCACTGAGCGGAATATTCACAAGCTTTTCTTCCAGGAAGGGAGCTACGTCCGAAGCCAGCTTGATTTTGCACGTAAATCCCGGTTTCACATCGTATAGGGAACGGTTGAAAGCAGGATCTTCAATCGTAATAGTTACCGGGATACCTGTTCCGGCTGTAGAAATGTCCAGATATTCTTCCAACTGTGCGTTGAATACCATGTCCGGATAGGTGTCGAAAACCACTTTGAATGTTACATCTTTTGCACGAAGCAGATACAGATAATCATCCGGCACGGTGAATTTGATGCGGAGCTTCTGTGTATTCACCAATTGTACGATGCCTTCCCCGGAATTCACGCGCTGATAGTTTTCTACCAGACGTTTTTCAATAGAACCGTCGAAGGGAGCGGTCAGTTTGGTATCCCGCATATTATTGCTGGACAGTTCATAAGCTGACTTTGCCTTTTGATAATTGGCAACGCTGATTTCATATTCCTGCACGGAGATAGCCTGGCGTCCCAACAGGCGTTTGTTACGTTCCACCTGTGCTGCGGCAGTCTCGTAAGCGGCTTTGTCGGCGGCGTATTGCAGGGAAATGTCACGCGGATCAATGGCGGCGATCAGCTGTCCCTTCTTTACCCGCTGACCTTCTACCACAGGCAGATTTATGACCTGTCCGCTGACACGGAAGGCCAGTTTCACGTATTCTACGGCTTCTACAATACCGGAGAAGTCTTTCCGGATGACCGATTGGGAGCTGGCAGTAGCTGTCTTGACAGGTCGGATCAGCGTGGCATCGCCCTCTTTCTTGTGCCCGCATGATGTGGCAAGCAGCATCACGCTGATGGCGAACAAATAGATTTTCTTCATACTAATGTATAGTTGTTCGTTTAGGTATAGAAACATAAAACCGGAAAAACAGATAATTGTTCTCCCGGTTTATTTTGTTATGCGTTGTTAATGATACAGGCTTCTACTCCTCTATCCTGAGCAACAAATCGGTGCCCAATTTGAGCTTATAAACGTTTTTATATACTTGTATGTTCAGTTCTTCTCCGGCAATAAGTGAAATATTTATTTCTTTGCCTACATGCATATGAAGTGTACGTCCCTGATAATTTATCTGGAAGGAGTAACTGTTCCACTTCTCTGGAATGACTGGGAAGAAAGAGAGTATGCCCTCCAGAATCTGCATCCCGGCAAAGCCTCGTACAATGGCAAGCCAGCTGCCCGGCATACTGGTGATATGCAGTCCTTGGTGAGTTTCGTTGTTGTAATCATCCAGGTCGAGACGGGTGGCATGCAGAAAGAGCCGGTAAGCCTTTTCCACTTCACCGATGCGGGCGGCAAGAATGGAGTGGATGTGCGGGGAAAGTGAAGATTCATGCACCGTCATTGTTTCATAGAAATCGAAGTTACGGCGGACGGTTTCCTTGTCGAAATTGAAGTAATACAGATATAGGCCCAACAATACATCACTTTGTTTGATGTAGCATGAACGAAGAATACGATCCCAGGACCAATGCTGATTGATGGGGCGTTCTTCGGGTGGAATGGCATCGGTACTGTTCAGTTCCTTATCCAGGAAACCGTCATTTTGTACAAAGATCCCCAGTTCTTTATCTTCCGGCAGATACATACGGTTGATGATGTCGCGCCAGCGTTCAGCCTCTTCTTGTTGGCGGAGGTTGGTGACACGGCGTACACGGGCATATTCGTCGGGGTATTCTCCGGCAATGATTTCAAGATAGTTAAGTGTCATACGCAGGCACTGCACACACGAGTAATTGGTGTACCAGTTGTTATCCACGTTGTTTTCGTACTCATCCGGTCCGGTGACACCCAGTATCACATATTTCTGTTTTGGTTTGGAGAAAGATACACGCTGGCTCCAGAAGCGGGAGACGGCAATCATTACTTCCAGTCCGTATTTGGCTACATAATCTTTGCTGCCCGTGATTGCAGCATGCTGTGCAATGGCATAGACGATGATATTATTGCGATGTATTTCTTCAAAGGTAATTTCCCATTCACTGTGGCACTCCTCACCGCTGTAAGTAACTTGTGGGAAGAGGGCGGCACCCTCTTTGAAACCCAGTTTGCGGGCATTCTCTATCGCTTTCGGTAGTTGGTTATAACGGTATATCAACAGATTTTTCACAATCTCCCTCGGAGTAGAGAGTAGGAAGAACGGTACACAACAAAGTTCCGTATTCCAGTATGTGTTTCCGCCGTATTTTTCACCAGTGAATCCTTTCGGACCGATATTCAGGCGCGGATCATCACCGCGGTACGTTTGGCATAGTTGAAAGATGTTGTACCGGATACCCTGTTGTGCTTCCGGATCGCCTTCGATAACCACATCCATTTCTTTCCATATATTGGCCCAGGCTTGCTGATGATCGTTTTCCAGCTTATCCCAGCCGTCTATTTTAGTCTGACGGGCTTTGGCGATGGAATGTTCTATCAATTCCTGGCGTTCATCATAGAGCGACGAACTTATAACGGTATATTTGATGAGCATTACGTTGTCTCCCGGTTTCACATCTGCCCCGATACTGAATCCGGTTTGTTTCTCCTTTTCAATGCGTATCGGGTTCGAGGTGGCTTCTTTGCCGTTCTTGAAGAACTGATAGGTCATGGCATAGCACACTTGCGCATCTTCCCGCCGGGTTTGCGTCCATAGATAAGCACAATCCTTTGTGACACCGGAACGGAGGATATTCCATATCTTCTCGTTCGGATCATCGTCCTTATTGACTATGACTGCATCCAAGGAGGGAATCAGTGATATTCTTCCCGTATAATTAATGGAGGTGACGCTGTATTTTATCAGGCATAAATCGGGGTGAGCCATATTGTTGATATGCTCCACATGGATACGCAATTGGTTTCCCCTGGGAGAAGTCACTTCAAAATCGCGGTAGGAGATACCCGCTTTCATATCGAGCCTGCGGCTGAAGCTGTTCACGTCCCATTGTGCCAGGTCCAGTTCTTCGTCGATGAGGCGCAGACTGACGCGTGCCCAGTCCGCTGCATTGGGGATGCGGGTGTAGAAAGCGGGAAAGCCGTTCTTCCACCAGCCTACACGCGTTTTATCAAGAAAGGTAATACCGGCAACGAATGAACCGCGATACGAATCGCTTGAATAAGGCTCTTCAAAATTTCCCCGTTGGCCGAAGCGACCGTTCCCCAGGCTGAATATACTTTCGGACATTCGCAGATTGTCAGCGTGAAAGTTATCTTCAATAATATTCCATTCATCGGTTTTAAGGTATCTTTTCATGGTGTGTATCTCAATGGTGATTATGGCGGTAAAGATAAACAAATAAACGGATAAACGGCAAGAAAGTATGACAAAAGTAGATGAAGGGGGAGTGATAAGGTGATAAAGTGGCAAAGTGATAGAGTGGTAAGGTGATAGAGTGATAAAGTAGCCGCGCTATATATCACAGAGTGTTGTTCCACTATCACTTTGCCACTTCATCACTTTACCACCCTTTTTATAAGGATTATGCTTTTGCTTGTTCTCCTTTGGTCTCTTTGATTAAATATACACAAACGGCACCGATAATCAACATCACGCCTGCCATGACAAGCATATTTATTTCAGGCGGTAACATGCCTTTCGGGGTGAACAGAGCCAGAATACTACCACCCAGCGTAGCAGCTACAATCTGCGGAATACAGATCGTTCCGTTGAACAGTCCCAGGTAGGTACCCATGTGTCCGCCGCTTAGAGCATTGGTCAGGATGGTGAAAGGCAATGCCAGCATAGCTGCCCATGCGCAACCGATAAGCAGGAAGGAGATGAACAATACATATTGATTGTGAACGAAATACGTGGAGATGAAACCTATTCCACCCAAAACAAGACTGAGTGAGTAGATCAGTTTTCGGTTCTTGAACATCGGGATACATACAGCCCAGAGTACAGAACCGATGGCTTGTACGGCAAACAATACGCCTACCCAGTCGGCAGCATTCTGATATTGGATACTCTTAGTGTCCAGCACTATTTTGCTTGCACCGTTCACCACAGTTTCAACGGTAGGAGCATCGAATACATTGGCAGCTACACTACCATTGGTATAGGTCCACATGAACATGAAAGCAAACCAGCAGAAGAACTGAACTAAACCTACCGTCCAGAAAGCTTTCGGTGCTTTCACCAGTAGTTTCACCATATTGATCTTTTCCTTTTTTTCCTCTTCGGTGATGCCATGGTATTCCGCATATTCGGCAGGTGGCATTTCTTTCACCTTTACCGTGGTGTAGATGACACAAAGTATCAGAATGGCTGCTCCGATATAGAAGGAATAGATAACCGAGTCGGGAACTACACCTTGGGGAGCTATGTTGCTGATGCCTATCCATGTAAAGATGAACGGGAACAGGAAACCTACCAAGCTACCGGCATTGCACAGGAAACTCTGGATAGAGTAGGCAAGGCCTTTCTGCTTTTCGTTTACCATGTCGCCCACCATCATTTTGAATGGCTGCATCGCCATATTGATGGATGTATCCAGAAACATCAACGATACTAATCCGAATATCATTGCCGTGCTGACTGCCATACCGAAACTACCGGCATTCGGCAGTAGGCACATTACCAGTACGGCTACCAGTGAACCGACAAACAGGTAAGGAATACGTCGTCCGAAGCGTGTCCACGTTTTGTCGCTTGCAGCACCTACGATGGGCTGCACAATGATACCTGCCAATGGTGGCAATATCCAGAAATAACTCAAATTGTGCGGGTCTGCACCCAATGTCGCAAAAATACGGCTGATGTTCGCACTCTGCAAAGCATATGCGATCTGTACGCCAAAGAAGCCGAAGCTGATATTCCACAACTTCCAAAAGCTCAAATCAGGTTTTACTTTCATTCTTAATTTTATGTATTAGATATTTATTCAGTTATTTCGTTGTTCCCCTCACTACAAGATTCGTCCTCACAATCTTGTTGCTACTCTTGTCATCGCCCCCTTCCAGCTTACCTGTCAGAATGCTGAAAGCACTTTTTCCGACTTCTTCTCCGTGCTGTTCCACGGTGGTCAGTTTGGGATCTGTGCTTTGGGCAATGGCGCCGTCGGTAAATCCGCAGATCGATACTTCGTCGGGCACTTTCTTTCCAACCAGTTTACAGGCATACAGAATGCCCGAAGCTGTTTCGTCATTGATGGCGAAAAAACCATCGGGATGATCGGAGCCTTCCAGTATGTCAGGGGTGATGGATATGGCACGTTCCCGGGTATCACACAACATAATCATGCTGTCGTCTACGGGAATCTTGTATTTCTTCATGGCATCCAGATAGCCATTCCGGCGATTCTTGGTGATTTCCAGATGCGGAGCTGCTCCATAAAACAGGATACGCTTGCAACCTGTCTGTATCATATACTCCACGGCGGCAAAAGAGCCGGCATAGTCGTCCACTACTACCCGTTCCGTTTTCAATCCGGTGCAGATGCGATCGTAGAACACAATGGGAATATTGTTATTCAGCAAGTCCTGATAATGGTCGTATTGGGAAGTATCTTTTGCCAGTGAAGCAATCACACCACAGACACGGGCGGCAAGGAATGAGTGTACTATCTTTACTTCCTGTTCGTAAGACTCGTTGCTCTGTGCTACCAGAATATTGTATCCTGCTTCGGCGGCAGCCTTTTCAATGCCGCTCAGCACGCACGAGAAAAAGTGGTGTACCAGTTGTGGCACAATTACACCGATTGTATTCGAACGGCTGGCTCGAAGATTTACTGCAAGTACGTTAGGCTTATAATTATGCTCGCGGGCGTAAGCATGTATAAGGTCGCGGGTTTCCTGGCTGATATCCGGGTTGTCCTTCAACGCTCTTGACACGGTAGAGGGCGAGACGTTCAACGCCCGTGCTATGTCCTTGATGGTAATCTGCGGTTTATTCATGGTATTCTCTAAGTATTCCTTTATCCAAAGGTAGTGGAAACCGAAAACAATACAAAATAAGCTTGCTTGTTTTTTATTGCTGAGGTGCAGCTTATCTTATTGAACTGACCTATCCGATTGCAAAAATAGCTGAATACATGAAATATCGCTTCTTCATTGACAGTTATCGGGTTAGAGATTTGTGCAAACGTTTGCAAACGTTGCAGAAAGTCTCGCTGTCTTTATGCCGGTATTGAACCGGTAGGGAAAGATGTTGTCAATATATGAATTTTTCTGGGATCGATATTTGGCATATCTTGTTTGTCACCCTATTTTGTCTTACGGATTATTTCTTATGGTTCTTCTATGCGGGTCTTGTTGCCTATATTGCCCAATTGATTATTTATACGCGAATCTTCCATGCTGGCTTATCGTAGAACGGTAAAAGAGGTGGAGGACTACTATGACGATGATGCAGAACACCGTCTGGTACAAATTCTTTGTTCCCCTGTATGCCGTTTTTTATATACTTATTAAAATAGGAGACAAAGTATGAAATAAAAAGAAAAGCAAAAGTACATTACCCCTGCCATCGAAGTGATACGGATGGAAAATGAGGGGATAATGGCAAGTAGCCTGGGCGGCATGCCATCAACACCTTGGGGCTGTCCGCGTAGAGTTCACCCCCAACCGGGAGAAGAAGTTCCTTCTGATACCATAGATGATAACCCTTCCGACGACGATGGCGGTCTTGAAGAAGATCCGCTGGGATGAGTTAGATATTTTTTGTCCTGTCCTTTTCACTTTCTTTCGCATGTTTGTTGTCCCTTTCCGCAAGAAGCTGTACCTTTGTGGGTAAAGTAATGTATTCCAAATTAATAATCAGAGAAATGGAAGAACTTCAAGACAAATATGTACGTTTCGACTGGGCCATCAAGCGCCTGTTACGCCAGAAGGCAAACTTCGACGTGCTTGAAGGTTTCCTCACCGTGTTTCTGGGTGAGAAAGTCACTATTTTGGAAATTCTGGAGAGTGAAAGCAATCAACTGTCCGCTGAAGATAAATTCAACCGAGTGGACATCAAGGCTCGCAACAGTAAGGATGAGATCATCATTATCGAGATACAGAACACCCGCGAACTTTATTATCTGGAGCGGATCCTTTATGGCGTTGCCAAGGCTATCACTGAACACATCTCGCTGGGTGAAACGTACTATAAGGTGAAGAAAATCTACTCCATCAGCGTTCTCTACTTCGATATAGGAAAGGGAAACGACTACCTGTATTACGGCCAGAACCATTTCGTAGGCGTCCATACGGGCGACCACCTTCAGGTGAATGTCAAGGAACGTGATGCCATTGTCTCCCGCATGCCGGCCGAGATATTTCCCGAATATGTCCTTATCCGTGTGAATGAGTTCGACAAAGTGGCTGTCACACCACTTGAAGAATGGATGAAATATTTGAAGGATGGCACCATTCGCCCCGATACCACCGCTCCCGGTCTGAGCGAGGCTCGCAAGAAACTGAAATACTTCTCCATGCCCCCTAAAGAGCGCATGGCTTATGACGAGCATCTGAACGCCGTGATGATTCAGAACGATGTGCTGGATTCTGCCAAACTGGAGGGAAAAATTGAAGGACGTGCGGAAGGCCGAGATGAAGAACGTTTTTCCATAGCCCGCAACATGAAGCAACTGGGTATTCCTATTGACGTGATAGTAAAGTCTACAGGGCTGACATCGGGAGAGATTGAAACTTTGTAGAATTTTTATAAAGTATGCGATACCGCCCTGTAGCCAATGAATTTTCTTCGTAGACTATGGGGCTTTTGCTTTACTTCCCCACCATTATGAATTTTGTATGTCAGTGGCTTTAGGCAATTTTTCAGAAAGCTGCAGGGCGTTTGTGACAGATTAATTTTATCTTTGTCCCCGACCTTTAACAAACCGAAGTGTATGCGCAGACCTGTTTTTCTTCTTCTACTTATACTTTTGCAGATAACGCTTCCCTTCAAACTGTCCGGGCAGAAACCGGATTATCGCTTGTTTGATAATATCAGTCTGGGGACGGAAGCCTCTGTAATCAATTGCTTCCTGCAAGATACACAAGGACTGATATGGATCGGTTCCAATAAAGGGTTGTTTAGTTATGACGGTTATTCCACGCAGCCACATTTCACTTTTGCCAAGCGTAACAATACACAGGTTTATTGCGGTACAGTGGTAGACAGTACCTATCTTTATCTGGGTGCCGACAATGGCTTGTTGATTTATAACTATCGCACAGATACCTACGAAGAACCGGAAACGCAGCTTCCGACCGATATCCGGGCATTACTTGTACACGACGGTATGCTGTGGTTAGGAACATTGAACGGCCTCTATACCTATTCACTGAACGACCACCAACTCTCTGCCGTTACCGAAGGTATTCCACACCAGACCATCTATTCACTGATCCGCTCTTCGGACGGGCTTCTTTATATCGGTACCTATAATGGCTTCTGCCGTTATATCCCCGCTACCCGGCATTTTGAAGAAATAGACCTGCCTCTCAGTGGTAACCGGAGTAATCAGTTTGTCAATTCCCTACTGGAAGATACGGCACGTGGCTGCATCTGGATCGGTATGGAAGGGTGTCTTTTCAGATACACGCCTGCCGACGGCCGTACTCAGCGGATTGATGCTTTCTACGATAATTCCGTCAAGTCATTGGCACTGGATGGCAGTGGGCGGTTGCTGGTGGGCACGGACAATGGTTTGTATGTATATCAGGAAGGAGAACCTTTGCTGCACGTGGTCCACGACTCCCGAAATCTGCAATCACTCTCCAATAATATCATCTGGACCATCTTTGCCGACCGGGAACATAACATCTGGCTGGGCACAGATTACGGAATTTCCATGTCACGGAATAACAATGCGTTGCGTTATATCCCCATTTCACAAATCACCGGAACAGGAGAGGGGAACCAGTTCTATTCCATGCTTCGCGATACACACGGAACCTACTGGTTTGGCGGAACCAACGGACTGATTCGTTTCACCCAGCCCCTAGGTGAAGAACAAGATGTTGCCTGGTATAAAATGGGTGATCGGAAATATCCCTTGTCGCACAACCGGGTACGCCATCTTTATGAAGACCGGGAGCAGCAACTCTGGGTGGCTACCGATGGAAGCATCAGTCGTTATGATCCGAAGAACCGCCAGTTCGTCCATTATAGCATTGTGGATAGCACCCGCCGCTACAATGCCAACTGGGCGTATCATTTATTTGAAGACCGGGAAGGGAAACTCTGGATAGCCACTTGTCTCGGTGGAATCTTTGTGGTAGACAAACAGAACCTTATGCGTTCTTCCGGTGATCCCTATATGGCAGAGAAGACGTATTCCATACACAACGGTCTTTCGGGCATGTTCATCAACCAGCTAATCCCTGACCGTGAGGGGAATGTATGGGCATTGCTGTACAACAGTGCCAACAGCATCGAGAAGATAAATCCCCGCACAGGCGAGATAACCCATATCGCTCCGGACGAGCTGACAGGCGAAAGAACCCCCAACTTCATACTCTCTGCCCAAGACGGTCATATCTGGATAGGCTTTCCCGGTGGTGTGATGCGTGTACAGCCTGATAACGATAGTATCCGCATGCTTCCTTTCGATGAGTACAATCACTATGCAATACTTTCAATGGCTGAGGCTGACGGAAAAATCTGGATATCTACCACCGATGGTTTCTGGGTGGCAGATCAGCAGACGCTGGAAATCCGCCGGCTGAATATCACCGATAAACGTTTCACCAGCATGTTCTTCGACCGGACAAGCAGAGAATTTTATTTGGGTACGGCAGATGGCTTTGCCATATCTTCACCGGAAGCCCTGCTGGCGGAACACACCGAAAAGCCGCTTATCCTGACTGCCATTTACATCAACAACCAACTGTATCAGCCCAATGCCTCACAAACTGATGTTTCACATTCCGATACCGGACGCTCCGGTACTTCCTCATTGCCCGGACAAAGTATCCGTTACTCGCAACGGATAGAACTGGCTTATGACCAGAATAACCTTGCCTTTGAACTTTCCGACCTGCCTTATTCTCTTGAAGAGAAAAGCAAACTTGTTTATCGTCTGGAAGGTGTGGATCGTGAGTGGAACTTGCTGAAAGCGAATACGAACCGTATCACTTACAATAACCTGAGTTATGGAGACTATCGTCTGTTGGTGAGTAAGTTGGACGCTTATGGAAAACCATCGGACCGGGCTTATACACTGGAGGTTCATATCATTCCACCCTGGTACTATACTCTGTGGGCAAAGGCACTCTATGTTTTGCTCTGTCTGGTACTGGTGATCTGGACCATCAACTTCTTCCGCGTTAAGAACCGCTTGAAGCTGGAACGTATGGAGAAGGAGAAAATTCTGGAACAATCGCAGGCGAAAATGGAGTTCTTCACCAACCTTTCCCATGACCTGAAAACTCCGTTGAGCATGATTATCGCGCCTATCAGCAAGTTGCTGCCCGGCATCAAGGATCAGCAGGAGAAGAAACAACTGGAACAGGTGCATCGCAATGCCATGAAGTTGAATTCGCTTATCCATCAGGGGCTGGACTTCAACCGGGTGGATAGCGGAAACAATACATTACTGATACTTTCTCAAATCGAACTGGTGTCTTTTGCGCGTGGCTTATTCACCTTGTATGCAGAGGAGAAGGCGAAAGAGAAGAAGCTGACTTTCCATTTCCATACCGACCGTGAAAAGATATACATACAGATGGATGCCATAAAACTGGAATCTATCTTGGATAATCTTTTATCCAATGCCGTGAAGTATACTCTGGAAGAGGGTGAGATAACGCTTTGTTTGCAGGCTTCTGATAAAGAAGTGTATATCTCTGTATCCGATACTGGTATCGGTGTTCCCTGTCAGGATCAACCGTATGTTTTTCAGCGCTTCTTCCAGTCTCCCAAGACGGCAGGCAAGAAGGAGGGAACAGGTATCGGCCTGTATTTGGTAAAGACTTATACGGAACTGCATGGTGGTAAAGTTCAGCTTTCTTCAGAAGAGAATAAAGGTACTGCCATTACGCTGACCCTTCCGGTGATTGCTATGGAACAGCCTGTCGTAGAGGTTTCTCCGGAAATTGTATCTTCTGATATCGAACCTGTCGCTGCCGGAGTTACAGTTGTGGTTCCAGATACAGATACGCCCGCTCCGGATGCTCCATTGCTTCTGATTGTGGATGATACTCCGGAGGTTTCAGAGTTTATTTATCAGATACTGCATACTAAATATCGTTGCCGTTTGGCGGAAAATGGTAAGATAGGTATGGAACTTACCCTGGAATTAATGCCCGATCTGATTATTGCTGATGTCATGATGCCCGTAATGGATGGTCTTGAAATGGTGCGTCATATCAAGAAGCATGTTCCTACATCCACTATTCCCATCATCTTGCTGACGGCGAAAAGCGATAAGGAAACAGAGCTTGAAAGTATCCAGTTGCATATAGATGCTTTCATTCCTAAACCCTTTGAACCGGATATTTTACTTTCGCGTGTGGAGCAGTTACTTCATAGCCGGGAGACGCATGAGGCAAAAGCCCGCATGGAAGTTCTTTCCACCCCGAAGGAGATAGAGGCGGTTTCTTATGATGAAAAGTTCCTGGCAAGTGTGATTCATCTGATTGAAGAACACATCTCAGACTCCGAACTGAATGTGAATGCCCTTTGCGAATGGACTGGCACCAATAACAAGCAGATGTACCGCAAGATAAAGCAACTGACGGGCATGACACCTGTGGAATACATTAAATCCATCCGCATGAAGAAAGCCGCCATGCTGTTGAAGCAACAGAAGTTCACGGTTGCCGAGGTGATGTACATGGTCGGTTTCTCCAATCACTCTTACTTTTCCAAGTGCTTTCAGACGGAGTTCGGGGTGACGCCTAAGCAATATGTTTAGTTCGGCTTTGCCAACTCTTTGCCATAGGCTTGGCGACGTTTTGCCAATGCGGTGGCACAATCTTGCCAATACGGTGGCACAGTCTTGCCAATGCGGTGGCAAAAGTTTGCCAATAAGGTGGCACGGAATTGGCAAAGTTAAGTGTTCAGGAACACCTCGGCTCCCAGCAGATTATTAAAGTAAGTGGCATTCCGTTCATCCTCAAGTCCTCCGTCGGGGGTGAACAGTAGTTGGTATCTGGTTTGTGTATTCGCCATTCCCACAACTACGGAAATTACTGATTGTTTCTTAGGGAATTGAACCAATGTGACTCCCTGCACCATTCCATCGGAATATTCGCTTGCAACAAAAGCGTTGTACACGGCATTGGGCACTTCGTCCATTGTTCCCCAGTCAATCTGTCTCATTTCCCATTGTGCCTCGGAGTTGAACCAGACCTTTGTGGCGTAACCATTCTGTATAAAGTCCGCTACATAGTAAGCCTCATCCCGTGACCAGGCAACATCCTTGGCGGCAGGGTACATCTTTTTCAGTGCTGTCTGTACATTGACAGGCGCATAATCGGCCAGGGCCGGAACTGATGTCAGGAGCATCAGAAGCAGGAAAGAATACGTCAACTTTTTCATTGTTCCTTCATTTAGATTGTTATCGTTCCGAAGAGAACAACGAGTGGGGAGTTTTGTTTAGTTACCAGGAGCACCGTCCAGTGGAAGTATAAACAGGAAACGTGCTCCTTTGGTATAACTCTTATCCAGTTTCACTTCACCTTTCAGGCGTTCGGCAATGATGGAACAGATATTCAGTCCGAGTCCTGTGCCCTGTTTAAATTCATCCAGTTTGCTGAAACGGTCGAAAACATAGTCTGCCTGGTCTGCCGGAACTCCCGGACCTGTATCTGCAACGGAGAAGGTTATCTTTCCCGGATTCTCTGTGAGAGAGCAATGGAGGTGAATCTCACCTCGTTCCGTGTGTTTCTCCGCATTGGTCAGGAAATTGATAAGTACCTGTTGCAGGCGTTCTTTATCCGTCACAAACAAGAAGTCATTTGGTGCATCGGAAGTGAAATAGGACTTCACTTCTTTCGGATTACGATGTACAACGGAAATCATTGCTACCTGGCATAATTCATTGCAGCGATGAGGCGCCAGATGCATGGTGTATTTACCACTTTCCAAACTGGCAAGGTCGAGGACATCATTAATTAGCGTAGTCAGTAACTCGGAATTCTGCTGGATAAGCATGCTGAACTCTGCTTTCTCTTCCTCGTCCACCTCCATATCCGGAGTGGATAAAACTTGTGAGAATCCGACTATGGCATTGAGCGGTGTACGTATCTCGTGGCTCATATTCTGTATAAAGAAACTTTTCATCCGATCCGACTCCTCGGCATGGTCGCGTGCAATGGTGAGCTCTTCGTTTTTTTCTTGTAAGATGGCCATTGTTTTACGGCGTCTGTATAGGTAGAATATCAGGAAACAGGTGAAGAGAAATAAGAATGAGAGTACAAGGCTGAGAGTTACGATGTAGTGTTGAGAAGCACTTTGCTGCTCTTTTAAGATGGCTTTCTGTTTTTCCGCTTCTACATTGAGACGTGCCAGTTCCAGATTCCGGTTCTTCAATACCAATCTGCTGTTTTCAGCATTTATCTTTTCCAGTTCAGATTGTGACTTTGTCCGGTCCAGTTCCAGTTGGGTATTCCTCAGGTTGAGTGCTGCATTCTTATATTCCAGGGCCTTGGCATCCAGTTTCATGCGTTCGTTGCCTATCTGTGCATTCAGTTCGGCGATGTCTGCGGATTGTACCAGGCGATTGATTGAATCCTGATATCTGTGAATCAACTTATTATATATATAAGCTTTTTCATAGTTTCCTGATTTCAGATATAACTCATGGCGTATCTGGTAAATCTGTAATGGGCTTCCTATTGAATCAGCGGTTATATATGCCTGATCGTATTTTTTATCCAGAACAAGTTTGCAGATACGTAAACGCAACAAAGCTGATTTGCGGATAACACCATATTGTTCGACCAGTTGCAGGCATTCTTCATAGCAAGTGTTAAAGTCATCGATTCGGTCCATACTATACAGAGTCTGGCATTTATCCATTAGGGAAGCTACACGGCTCTCATTGGTTTTAGCAGTTTTCACGGCTTTCTCATTGTATTCCAATGCTACTTCACCTTCGTCTTTCTTTCGGTAATGCTCAGCAAGGTTCATATAAAGGTATGACGGATCTTGTTCGGGCAAATGCTTCAGCATGTATTCCAAGGCATTTTTGTAGTACTCGGCTGCTACCTCACTATTCTGACGCATATAGTAGATGTGTCCCAAGGTACGAATACACGAAAAGATTCCGTAGTTGTGCTGGTCTTTGAAAGCCTGTTCTTTCATTTCTTCGGCTTTGTGCAGGGCACGCAGTGAATGTCCGTTGTTAAGGAGCCAATTTATTTCGCTCGTATATGCGGAATAGTAATATTGCAGATAGTTGTTTTTGCGTGCCTCTTCCTTTAATCTAGTGGCTGCCTGTTCCAGTTTCTCATAATTGCCGGAACTATAGTAGAAACTTACCGGAATGGTAAGTGCCAAACATTGTGCTTTTTTGTCTTTCTTTTTGGTTGCTTCTGCATAAAGAGTGTCAGCGATAAGCAATCCTTGGGGATAAGTTCGTGATTTGGTGGCGCGCTGAAAAAAGGGGTATAAAGAGTCATCTATCTTATAAGGGTTGTTTTGTGCCCCGGCAGGGATAAAAAGTCCTGTAAGAAGTAGTAAAATTAGTATGTTAGTGTATCTTTTCATCTTATCTTTAGCAAAGGGACGCGGCAAAGATACTTTTTTATGCTTAATAATTACAAGAAAATGGAGAAAAAGTAGTAGTCTTTTGATTGGGAATTCCCGGCTGTTGTTATGCTTATTGTTCATAAATGTTATATGTATATTGTTGATAATCAGTGGATGTCCTTTTTGTATTGTTTTATGTCCGATATCTGCTTTGATGAATAATTGCCCTCCATTACTTTTGCCGTCAAGAAAAACTAACTTGAATTTGATGACATGCAGAGACACATTCTTATCTTGATTACTTGTTTGCTGGCGGTAGTTGCCCCGGCACAGAACAAAGTGCAAAAAAGCGCACAGCCCCAAGTACGAAAAAGTATCCCTACTGTTTATGTGGATGCCAACGGCGTCATGCGTTGGTCCGATACCCGGAAAGAGGCTTCTTTTTTTGGTGTGAATTATACCCTGCCTTTTGCCCATGCTTACCGTGCAATGGGCTATCTGGGCATTGACCGCAAAGCTGCTATCGACCGTGATGTCTACCACTTTGCGCGTCTGGGACTGAATGCTTACCGCATCCACATCTGGGACGTTGAGATTTCCGATGGCGAAGGCAACCTGCTGGAGAACGAGCATTTGGAATTGCTGGATTATCTTATCTTTAAATTGCAGGAACGTGGCATTCGCATCGTTATCACTGCTCAAACCAACTTCGGCAATGGTTATCCCGAACGTAACCAGCCTACCGGCGGCTTTTCCTATAATTATGATAAATGTGCTGTTCATAGCGATGCAGAGGCCATTGCCGCGCAGGAAAAATATATTGCCGCCCTTGTGCGCCACGTCAATTCTTATACAGGCTATGCCTATAAAGACGATCCTTACATCGTAGGTTTTGAAATCAACAACGAACCCTGCCATCCGGGTACGGTAGCCGAGACGCGTACTTATATCAACAAGATGTTATCTGCCTTGAAACGTGCAGGCAACCGGAAACCGGTATTCTATAATGTCAGCCACAATCAGCATGTGGTTGAGGCTTACTACGATACAGCCGTTCAGGGTACTACTTATCAATGGTATCCCGTGGGTCTTGTTTCCGGACATACCCGTAAAGGAAACTTCCTGCCCGCGGTAGACCGATACGATATTCCTTTCTCCAATTTGAAAGGTTTCAATAAAAAGGCGCGTCTGGTTTATGAATTTGATCCTGCGGACAATCTCTATTCCTATCTTTATCCTGCCACTGTCCGCACTTTCCGTTCTGCCGGCTTCCAGTGGATTACACAGTTTGCGTATGATCCTATTGATATGGCGGCATATAATACCGAATATCAGACTCATTACCTGAATGTGGCTTATACTCCGAACAAGGCTCTTGGCTTGATGATTGCCGCAGAAGTGGCACAAAAAGTGGGCAGGGGAGAGAGTTTTGGCGGTTATCCGGCAGATACGCTGTTCAATGACTTCCGCGTCAGCTACGTACAGGATTTGAGTGAACTGAACGATGGAGAGAAATTCTACTATTCGAATACGACGCAGACCCTTCCGAAAGATGTTTCACGGCTTCGTGCCATTGCCGGATGTGGCAGTTCTCCCGTTGTCCGTTACGAGGGTACAGGTGCTTATTGGATAGATAAGTTGGAAGATGGTGTCTGGCGCCTGGAAGTTATGCCCGATGTAGTGCAGGTGAGCGATCCGTTTGCCAAACCTTCTTTGGATAAAGAAGTGATGCATATCATTTCCAATGCATGGGATATGGTGCTGGATTTGCCTGACTTGGGTAAACATTTCCAGATAAATGGATTAGATAAAGATAACTCCCGACATACTGCCGCCACGAACGGTACCATTTCCGCCCTTCGTCCCGGCGTTTATCTTTTGCAACGCGAAGGCATATCCGCTTCCCGAACCTGGACTGCCGATACCCATTGGCAAAACATCACTCTCGGTGAATACGTCTCCCCAACTCTCCACTCTCAACCTTCAGACCTTGACTTCATAGTCAATCATTCTCCGGTGGGAACTGTTGATGCCGGCAAAGACCTGACCATACAAGCCACTGTAGCCGGCAATGAACAGCCCGACTCCGTTATCATCTATACTGATAAAATCTCCTTTTGGAATGAAAAGAATCCATCTATCAAGATGAACTATGCAGGTGGTTACACATACCGTGCCATCGTTCCTGCCTCAGATATAAAAGAAGGTTGTTTTAGGTATAACATCGTTGTTTGTCGGGGAGATAAACGACAGACATTCCCTTCCGGGGTAGCCAAGAGTCCGTTGGATTGGGACTATATTGCGGCTACCCTGTGGGAGACGAATGTAGTTGCTTCTACGAAGTCACTTTCTTTACTGGAAGCGGGAGATGCCGAAAATAACCTGGAAGTCTATACCTTACCGGAGTGGAGCCGTACCAATCATGAATTGATTGAGAATGCTCCGACGGAGAGACCGACTCTCCGCATTACTTTTGAGTCCAAGGACCCGAATCCGGTCTTTTTCCTTCGCCGCTATATTAAAGATGACATTAGCGGTCGTCCTGAACGCCTTGCAGCCGGCCGTAACCTCTGTCTGCACGTGAAGAAGATGCCGGAAGGGCTTAAAGCAGGTTTCATTACTTCGGACGGATATACCTATCTCGCACCGTGTACGGCTGCAACGGATGATATCATTCGCATTCCTCTCACGGAACTGCGACAGACCAATACCGCCCTGTTGCCTCATGCCTATCCGGTTTTCCTCGACAACTATTTCCGTCCGCAAACGGAGATACCTTTCCAAGTAGAAAAGATAGAAAGCCTTGAACTGTCCTTTGAAGGAACTGCCGGGAAACAGGCGGAAATAGAAATAGGCGGCATTTGGCTGGAATAAGTAACACTTTTAAATTAAATACCAAGTATGAGAAACAAAACCTTAAGACATCGCGTCACAGCTTTTCTATGTCTGCTGTGCATCGCACTATCAGCAATTACGAGCCCGCTTTCCGCTCAGGACGGAAGAAAAGTAACCGGGCATGTCGTAGACGACACGAACGAACCCCTTATCGGCGCCAGTATCCTGGTGGTAGGCACCAGTACCGGCGTGATAACCGATCTTGACGGAAACTTTTCCATTGTTGTTCCTTCGGGAGCTACCACTTTGCAAATCTCCTATGTAGGTTATGAAGCAGTAACTGTACCCATTCCAAGCAGTAACACTGTGAACGTAAAGATGAAAAGTGACTCCCAGATGTTGAGTGATGTGGTTGTCATCGGTTACGGAACCACCCGCAAAAGCGACCTGACAGGTTCCGTCTCCAACGTCAGCAGCAAGGATTTCAATTCTGGGCTGATTTCCTCGCCCGAACAACTGATTAACGGTAAAGTATCCGGTGTACAGATTATGTCCGCCAATGGCTCACCTACTGCCGGAAGCACCATCCGCATCCGTGGCGGCGCTTCGCTGAATGCCAGTAACGACCCGCTTATCGTGCTGGACGGTGTGCCCCTCGAAACAGGCGGCATCAGTGGCAACAGCGGCAACTTCCTCTCCCTCATTAACCCGAGCGACATCGAAAGCATGACCATCCTGAAAGATGCCTCCTCCACTGCCATCTACGGTTCGCGCGCCTCAAACGGTGTCATAATTATTACTACCAAGAAAGGCAGTACCGACCGCATAAAGGTAAGCCTCACTACCACCAATTCACTGCAAACCCGTACGAAAATGACCGATATGCTTTCGCGCGAGGAGTTTGTCAACCTTGTTAATGCACAAGGTACCGATGCGCAGAAGTCTTTACTGGGCACCACCGACACTGACTGGAACGACCAGATTTTCCATACCGCTTTCGGTACCGACAACAATCTCAGCGTTTCCGGTCGCCTCACCCGCAACTTTCCCATCCGCGTCTCGCTGGGCTACTACAATCAGGACGGATTGCTGAAGACCGACAATGCCGAACGCCTCACGGGAAGCCTCTCCCTGTCACCTACTTTCTTCGACGAGCATCTGAAGTTGAACCTCAACGTCAAAGCCTCGCGCAACAACAACCGTTTTGCCAACTCCAGCGCCATCTGGAATGCGACCACTTGGAATCCAACCATTCCCATCTACTCAGGCAACGACACCTTCGGCGGCTATAACGAAGCCCTCGACAATGCCGGACAGCTGGTTACCGGTGGTACCCTCAACCCGCTGGGGGCACTCGAACAATATAAATCCACCAGCCGGGTGTCTCGCTTGGTGGGTAACTTCGATGTAGATTACAAAATGCATTTCCTGCCCGAACTGAAGTTCCACGCCACCTTGGGATATGACTATGCCAAGGGACAGGGAAGGATATATGTGCCTGCCGAAGCCGCCCAATACCAGACCACTTCGGGCCGTGACTACGAGTACGGTCCGCAGAAGAACACAAACCGCCTGCTCACCGCTTATTTCAACTATAATAAATATATCGACGCCTGGAAGAGCAGCATTGACGCCACTGTGGGCTACGACTACCAGCATTGGAAGAGCACATCCCCCCAATACAGCGAACTCAACACCTTGGCCGAGCCGCAGAGCACTACTGCCGCCACCGATCAGCGTCACGTGCTCTTGTCATATTATGCCCGCCTTAATTATACATTCGACTCCCGCTATATGCTGACGGCCACCATGCGCCGTGACGGTACCTCCCGCTTCAATTCGGACAACCGCTGGGGCACTTTCCCCTCCGTAGCCTTGGCGTGGAGAGTCAGCGAGGAGGCTTTCCTGAAAGATAACCCTGTGCTCAGCAACCTGAAATTGAGAGCCAGCTACGGCGTCACCGGTCAGCAGGACGGCATTGGCAATTACAATTACCTGCCTGTCTACACCGCTAGCCAGACAGGAGCCGAGGCTTTGTTCGGTAACCAGTATATCACTACCTACCGTCCCGAGGCCTACGTCTCCGGTCTGAAGTGGGAAACCACTACCGCCTGGAATGCCGGCTTCGACTTCGGGTTGTTGAAGGACCGCATGACCGGTAGTTTCGACTACTATACCCGCCAAACTAAAGATTTGCTGGCCACCGTTGCCTCTCCTGCCGGTACCAACTTTGATAAGAACATCTTGACTAACGTGGGCAATGTAGACAGTCAGGGTATCGAAGTCACTTTGAACGCCACTCCCATCCAAAACAAGGACTGGAACTGGGACGTCAGTTTCAACATGACCTGGCAGAAGATGAAAGTCAAGAACCTCTCACTGGTAGAAGGCGGTGCCACCACCAACGTATCTGCGGGTGCCTCCATCGACGGACAGATTGTGCAGGTGTTGAGTGAAGGTTACGAACCCTATATGTTCTACGTCTACAAGCAACTCTATGACGCTGAAACCGGCCTTCCCATTGAGGGTGCCTATGCCGACCTGAACGGTGACGGCGAGATAAACTCCGGCGACCTCTACCGCTACAAGTCACCTGCGCCCGACTTTATCTTTGGCTTCAGCACCTCGCTGAACTACCGGAAGTGGACACTCAGCACCAGTCTGCGTGCCAGCGTGGGAAACTATATGTACAACGGAATGGCGATGAATACCGGCGCTTGGGGAACAATGAGCTATAATTCCTATCAACTGAACAATCTGCACAGCAGTTACTTGAAGACCAACTTCCAGAGCCGCCAGCACCTGTCGGACTACTACGTGGAGAACGGCTCATTCCTGAAGATGGACAACCTTTCGCTGTCCTACAACTTCGGACGCCTGTGCCGTTGGTTCAGCCTCAATGCCAGCGTTATGGTGCAGAACGTCTTCTGCATCACCCGCTATTCGGGCGTCGACCCCGAAGTATCCGGCGGTATGGACTCTTCCTTCTATCCCCGTCCGCGTACCTATTCGCTCAGCCTGGGATTTGAATTCTAATTCGTCAACATCAATAAAGAACAAGATATGAAAAAGATATTATACTACGCCGCGTTGCTGTTTGCCGGCACACTCCTCACCACTTCTTGCGTGGGCGACCTCAACCAGTATCCGCACATTGAAACCACATCGGCCGACATCTATACTTCTGCCGCCAACTACAAAGCCGTCTTGGGCAAACTCTATGTTTCTTTTGTCATTTCCGGACAGGAGAAGGGCGGCGGCAACTCCGACATGAGCAGTAACTCCGGTTATGACTATATGCGTTGTTACTTCAATATGCAGGAGTGCGGCACGGACGAACTGGTGTATACCTGGCAGGAAGGCGACAAGATGAACGGCCTTACCTACCTGAGCTGGGATGCCAACGACGTATGGGTGTCCGACACATACTATCGCATCTACTACACCATCGCATTGTGCAACGAGTTCCTGCGCAACGCCACCGACGGACAAATCAGTTCCTTCAGCGAGAGCGATCAGGAAGAGATTCGCCACTACCGTGCCGAAGCCCGCTTCATCCGCGCCCTGGCCTATACTCATGCTCTCGACCTTTTCCGCAACGTGCCCTTTGTCACCGAAGAAGACCCTGTGGGCACCTACCTGCCGCCACGTTATACCGGAAAGCAGTTGTTCGATTATCTGGAGTCGGAACTCAAAGCGATTGATAACGATCTACTGGACCGCACGGCCTGCGAGTATGGCCGCGCTTCCCGCTCGGCTGTCCACGCCTTGCTGGCACGCCTCTACCTCAATGCTGAAGTATATACCGGTACTGCCCGTTGGACGGACTGCATCACCTACTGCAACCGCATTCTGGCGGCGGGCTACACACTGGAAGGCAATTATGCCTTATTGTTCAATGCCGACAATCACCTGCGCACGAACGAAATTATCTATGCTTTCCCGGTGGATTCCGAACGTACCATGACGTGGGGCGCGACGACCTATATCATCTGTGGCAGTATAAATAACACTTCCGACACGCAGCTGCCCACCGACTATGGAGTGCCGTCCGGCTGGGGAAGCTTCCGCCTGCGGGGTGAGTTTCCGGGGCTCTTCGGCACGGGTGATGGCCGCGCCATGTTCTATACCGAAGGCCAGACCCTGTCGGTGGATGTGGTGGAGAGCCAGAGCAATGGTTATCTGTCCGAGAAATGGACGAATCTGACTGATGCCGGTGAAGCCGGTTCTCCCAGTAACGACGGTAGCGCCAGCACCGATTTCCCCGTCTTCCGTCTGGCAGATGTCTACTTGATGCTGGCCGAAGCAGTGGTGAGAGGGGGTGAAGGCAGTAGCCGTTCCGCAGCTTTAGGTTATGTCAACGAGTTGCGTATGCGTGCCTTTGGCAATGATTCGGGTAATATTACCGACGGACAGATGACGGCCGACTTCATCTTGGACGAGCGGGGACGTGAACTCTATATGGAGTGCGTACGTCGTACAGACCTGATACGCTATGGCAAGTTCACCACCGCCTCCTACCTGTGGCAATGGAAGGGCGGCACAAAGGCAGGGCAGGCTGTGGACAGCAAGTTCAACATTTATCCTATTCCGTCTACCGAACTGACGGCTAACCCGAATCTTTATAACGAAAACTATTAATTTAATACACTCCATATGAAGACAATGAAGAATTTCATTTACCTTCTCGCGTTGACATTAGGCTTTGCCGCTTGCGAGAAGGATGAAGACAAGATATACTTGAGCAGCCTTGAATCGGGCGAACTGGTTGCCACGGAGAACAATGTCGTCTTGTCGCAGGAAAACAGCAAAGACATCGTGCTGTCATTGGCATGGACTAAAGATGCCTTGCAGATAAGTGACCCCGGCCTGTCGGCTATTGATGTGACTATCCAGACTTTGCAAGTCTCCACTACTCAGGACTTCTCGGGTGTGGTGAGCGAAAGTGCCGAGAACTCTCTTTCAAAAGCTTATACCGGTGCTGCGCTCAATGCATTGGCCAAGAATATAGGCGCTACTTCCGATGTGGCGAACAATGTCTACTTCCGCCTTGCCGCACGGACGGGGAACAATATGGCGCCTGCCTACTCCAATACGGTGACGGTATCCGTTACTCCTTACACCATCGATATGAGTGTGGGCTACATTCTCAGTGGCAGCAAGGAAGAAACGGGCATGACGCTCTATTCCGATGCTTCCGATGGCGATTATGTGGGATTTATGGGCTTCACTTCCTGGTATAACTTCTATCTGAGAGAAGGTGACGGAACGGTTTGGGGCAATGACGGCGTGACGGGAACCGCTTTCCTGTTGTCTTCGGAAGAGGATGACAAAAAACGCTGGAACTGCTGGGCTCCGGGGATAGGCGGTTGCTATTATGTGGACGTGAACGTCAAAACGAAACAGTGGTCTGCCCTTTACATTCCCACTCTTACGCTTGCGGGAGATGTGTCGGGAGAGATGACCTTCGACCGTCCGAACACGAAATGGACGTATGTTTTCAATGCCGCACAAGCCGGAAATATCACTTTGCAGATTTCCGGAAACGGTAAACAGTATGACTCTTCTACCGGAACAGATGATGCGGCTGCAAAAGATGTCCCGGTAGGCTTTGGACAAAGCGGAGAAAATCTTACCTTTGCCACTCAGGCAGGCAATGTCACAGTAAACGTCCCTGTTGCGGGAGAATGTACGTTGACCCTCGATTTGAGCAATCCGAAGCAATGGACGGTGGAAGTAACCAGCGGTAGTGCAGAACCTGAACCGGAACCAGTGCTTGAGACTCTTTATATGCTGGGCATCAGTGAAGGAGAAGGCGGCTGGACCTTCAATAACCATTTGCGCCTTTACGATGAAGAGAATCTTGGATATGCGGGTGTGGCAAATGTGAATTCTCCCTGGGGCTATCAGATTGGCATCGAGGATGGAAACTGGAGTGCTATCTATACTTTAGGTGAAGGTGATGCCGATGCCGGCACGTTGGCGTTCGAGGTTGGAGAAGGGGCTACTAATATTCCGGCACCTGCCGGCGGTCTTTATTTCTTTGATGTATCATTGAAAGCGTTGACTTATAAATTGACGGCTATAGGCAATGAAATCTATATTGCCGGTCTCAATAAATTGGAAGATGAAGACTGGACTTTTGAGCCATTGCCCGCTACAGCTACCAGTGGTGTATATAGTGGCAGTATCACTATCACCCAACCGTCCGCCTGGGGATTTAAGATTTACCTGTTTGACGGAAACTGGGATTATGCGTATGGCGGAAGTGACGGAAAACTCTATTATAAGAGTAATAACGGCATCACGGATGATGCCGCGTTGGCACCGGGCACATACACTCTGACGGTAGATTTAGTGAATGCAACCTATACCATTGAATAAAGAAAATAAATTATGAAATATATGAATATATTAGTAGCCGGTTTGCTCCTTCTGGGAGCAACCGCTTGCAACAACGATGATAAAGCTCCGGCATTTCCCGAAGAGCCAGTTTATGATATGACCGGATTTGCCAAAGGCGCCGATGTAAGTTGGCTGACGCAAATGGAAGCCTCCGGTGACAAGTTTTATGATGCCTCCGGCCGGCAAACGGAATGTATGACTTTACTGCGCGACCTGGGGATGAACTCCATCCGCCTGCGTGTATGGGTGAACCCTTCGGATGGCTGGTGCAATAAGAGCGATGTGGTGGCGAAAGCCTGGCGTGCCCATCAACTGGGTATGCGCCTGATGATTGATTTCCATTACAGTGACGTCTGGGCTGACCCGGGCAAGCAAACAATTCCTGCCGCATGGGTAGACCTTTCGTTCGATGAACAGAAAACGGCGCTTGCCGGCCATACCAAGGACGTACTGAATGCTCTGAAAGACAAAGGCATCACCCCCGAATGGGTGCAAGTGGGCAATGAGACCAGCAACGGATTCTTGTGGGATGTGGGGAAGGCCGACCAGAACCCGAAGCAATATGCTGAACTGTTTGCCGCCGGTTATGAAGCCGTGAAAGCGGTTTTCCCCCAATCCATTGTGATAGTGCACTTAGACAATGGTTTCGATAATGAACTCTACAACTGGAATCTGGACATTCTGAAGAATAATGGTGCCAAATGGGATATGATAGGCATGTCGCTCTATCCCTACTGGGCTTTGGACAGCGGGAAAGAAACTTCTGCCGAGAAAACCATTACCGACTGTATTGCCAACATCAAGAAAGTAAGTGAGAAATACGACTGCGATGTGATGATTGTAGAGACAGGTATGGAGTGCGCTGATGATACCGGCAAGCTGGCCAGCGATGCTGTCCTTGCTGAAGGGAAAGCACAACTGAGCCGCATTCTGGAAGAATGCCGCGACAACACCAACGGACGTTGCAAGGGCGTGTTCTATTGGGAACCCGAGTGCAAGCCAAGTCAGTATCGGTTGGGTGCATTTACAGAGGACGGCTCTCCTACCATGATAATGGATGCATTCAAATAATAATAGTTAACCGATAAAACAACAAAAGACAAATGAGAAAGACCGTATTGGCATTTTCGTGCTGTGCCTTCATTTCATTGATGGCGATGGCGCAACGTAGCGAGCAGCTTCTTGAGAAGAACTGGAAATTCACCAAAGGCGACGCTCCGGAAGCTATGAAACCGGAATTTGACGACCGCAAGTGGGAAACCGTAACCGTGCCTCACGACTGGGCCATCTTCGGTCCCTTCGACCGCAACAACGACTTGCAGGAAGTGGCAATAACACAGAACTTCGAGAAGAAAGCTTCTGTCAAGACCGGGCGCACAGGCGGGCTTCCTTATGTGGGTATCGGCTGGTACCGTACAACCTTTGATGTCACTGCCGATAAACAGACCACTCTTGTCTTCGATGGCGCCATGAGTGAAGCCCGTGTCTACGTCAATGGGCAGGAAGCCTGTTTTTGGCCGTTCGGTTATAATTCTTTCCATTGCGATGTCACTTCTCTTTTGAATAAAGACGGTAAGAACAATACTCTTGCTGTTCGTTTGGAAAACAAACCGCAGTCTTCCCGCTGGTATCCCGGAGCCGGGCTTTACCGTAATGTGCGTGTAGTGACTACCGAAAAAGTGCATGTTCCTGTATGGGGCACACAATTGACTACGCCCCATGTTGCCGATGAATATGCTTCAGTTCGCTTGTTGACCACTATTGCCAATGATGAGGGGAAAGATATCCGTATCGTTACGGAGATTATCTCACCGGATGGTAAAGTTGTGGCAACGAAGGATAATACCCGTAAGATTAATCATGGTCAGCCTTTCGAACAAAACTTCCTGGTGGATGCTCCTTGCCTGTGGTCACCGGAGACACCTTATTTATATAAGGCAGTTTCTAAAATCTATGCCGATGGCAAGCAAACGGATGAATATACTACCCGTTTTGGTATCCGTAGCATAGAAATCATAGCTGATAAGGGTTTCTTCCTGAATGGCAAGCACCGTAAATTCCAGGGTGTGTGCAATCATCATGATCTTGGGCCGTTGGGCGCGGCTATCAATGTTGCCGCTTTACGCCGCCAGCTTACGATGCTGAAAGATATGGGCTGTGATGCTGTCCGTACTTCCCATAATATGCCTGCGCCGGAATTGGTGCAACTTTGTGATGAAATGGGATTCATGATGATGCTGGAACCTTTCGATGAATGGGATATTGCCAAATGTACAAACGGCTATCACCGTTACTTCAATGAGTGGGCGGAGCGTGATATGATAAATATGTTGCATCAATATCGTAATAATCCTTGTGTTGTGATGTGGAGCATTGGCAATGAAGTTCCTACCCAATGTAGTCCCGAAGGTTATAAGGTGGCTTCTTTCTTGCAGGATATCTGCCACCGCGAAGACCCGACGCGTCCCGTAACTTGTGGTATGGACCAGGTGACTTGTGTCTTGAAGAACGGCTTTGTCGCCATGATTGATGTTCCCGGTTTCAACTATCGCGCACATCGTTATTTGGAAGCTTATGAACAACTACCACAGAACATTGTGCTTGGTTCGGAAACATCTTCTACTGTCAGTTCTCGTGGTGTATATAAATTCCCTGTAGAGAAACGCGGCGATGCAAAGTATGAGGATCATCAATCTTCAGGCTATGATCTGGAACATTGCTCCTGGTCTAATGTGCCTGATGAGGACTTTGCCCTTGCCGATGATTATGACTGGACTATCGGGCAGTTTGTCTGGACAGGCTTTGATTATCTGGGTGAACCCTCACCATACGATACGGATGCCTGGCCAAGTCATAGTTCGCTGTTCGGCATCATTGATCTTGCTAGTCTGCCCAAAGATCGTTACTATCTTTACCGCAGTCTTTGGAATAAGCAGGCTAATACTCTTCATGTTCTTCCTCATTGGACTTGGTCGGGTAGGGAAGGGGAGAACACTCCTGTGTTTGTCTATACGAGCTATCCGTCGGCTGAGCTTTTTGTTAATGGTAAGAGCTTCGGCAAGCAGCGTAAACTCACTGCCGAAGAGAGTAAAGCATTGCAGGGGAAAGATGCTCTTGCTTTGCAGCGTCGTTACCGCCTGATGTGGATGGATGTTCCTTATGAACCGGGTGAAGTGAAAGTGGTCGCATACGATGCTTCCGGCAAATCCGTAGAGGAAAAAGTAATCCGTACCGCCGGTAAACCTCACCATCTGGAAGTGATTGCCGACCGCAGTCAGCTGAAAGCTGATGGCAAGGATTTGGCTTATATCACCGTCCGCGTAGTTGATAAAGACGGTAATCTTTGTCCTGCCGACAGCCGGCTTGTTAATTTCTCAGTGAAAGGTGCAGGTCGTTATCGTGCTGCTGCCAATGGCGATGCTACTTCGCTCGACTTATTCCATTTACCGAAGATGCCCGCCTTCAGCGGTCAGTTAACGGCAATTGTTCAAACGGCTGAACAACCCGGCGAAATCGTTTTCGAGGCTAAGGCTAAGGGGGTGAAATCCGGTAAACTTATGCTGAGAACTTTAAAATAATTGTGTAACATCTGATTTAAGAAAATCTTCCATCCCCATCCCATTTATACCTACTACGAATGCGAGGTGGGGATGAAATGTTTCACGGAAACGAGACAGGCCGCTATTGGTACTTCGTCTTCCGCTTTTCACTTCAATAGCCACCAACTTGCCATCTTTCTTGATAATATAATCCACTTCTTCGTTCCCTTCTCTCCAATAGAACACTTCATAATTTCCTTTGTCAGCTCCATTCACCAGATGGGCACCGACAGCAGACTCAAACAATCTTCCCCATTCTTTAGTGTCTGTCCGGGCAGCCTTAAAGCGGAGTGGGTTATAAGCATTCATCAGTGCACTGTTGTAAACCTGAAACTTAGGAACGGAGGCTCTTGTGCGTGCTTCATCTCCTGCGTATTTAGACAGGGAAGCCAATAAACCACACTCATCAAGCAGATTCAGATAGTTGGAGATTGTGGTGGTATTTCCAGCGTCTTGTAGTTGTCCCAACATTTTGGTTAATGACAATATTTGTCCGGAATACATACAACCTAACTCGAAAACTTGCCGCAGTAATGCCGGCTTATTGATTTGGGTAAGCATCAGTACATCTTTGGAGATAGTAGTCTCTATTAATGCATCTTTCACATATATGCGCCAGCGCTCTTCATCTTTTATCAGACGTGCTGTACCGGGATACCCGCCAAAATAGACATATTGATTTATATCCCATCCAAAAGCCTCCTGCATTTCTTCATAAGCCCAGTGTCCCATGCGAATGATTTCGAAACGTCCTGCGAGTGATTCGGTCAGTCCTTTTTTGAGCAACAACCGGGATGAACCTAATAATACTACTTTTATGTTATTGTTTTCGCGGCTATCTTTATCCCATTCTTTTTTCACGGTTTCACTCCAGTTATCTAACTTTTGAATCTCGTCAATGACTAACAAGTGCTCTTTCTCCTTTTTCAGCTTTTGGGCAATCCGCGCACTTTCCCAGATGTCGCTAATCCATCCGGCATCGGCTGTAGGTACATCATCAGCTGATACGGATGTATAAGAGATTGAAATCTCTTGCAATACTTGTGAAACGAGGGTAGATTTACCTACCTGTCGCGGTCCGGCAATCACTTGAATGAACATTCTGGGTTCTTCAATTCTTTCTTTAACTGATTGGAAGTAAGCTCTTTTGTACATAGTTAGTGCTCCTTAATGGTAAACTACTCAATGCACTGCGTAATTTTACTCAATGCTTAATGCAAAATTACTCAATAGTTTGATGTGCGCAAATCTTTCCAAAGTTAAAAAGAGCTTTCTTGCTGAAGTCTATTGCTATTTAAAATAGCGTCTGTTCGTTTCGTTAGTTTTATTCTACCACCCATTTTTCAATATTCCGGGTTTTCTCACTGAAGTTTACTCCTATTTTAAACAGTTTCCGTTCATCCATCTCGAAAGGAAGCGCATAATGCTTGTCATTAATTTGCTGCAAAGCTTCTTCGGCAGTGCCTTCTAACTTGAATTCCATGATATAGATGAATTTATCAGTCTGCAATACGAGGTCGATGCGTCCGTCATTTGTATTATATTCTACTTGGGTATAGAAACCTATCAATTTGAAAATAATGAAGAGTACATTTTCATAATGTAATTCTTGCTCGCGGATTACTTCATAAGTAGTATCAGCAAAGAAACTTTGCAGACGGCGAAAGAAGGAGTTATAATCTCCCGATTCCACTTCACGAACAAATTTCTGAATCGCAAATGGGGTTTCTACTTTGTTGACGTTTGTATAGAAAGGCAAGAGGAAACGGATAAAGCCTTCCTCTACTTCGCGATTGGGGAATCCTAAGCGATACATACCAAAGCGTTCGTCATATCCTTTGATGGTAAGATATCCGCTTTGATAAATCACTGGAATAGGATTGGTCGATTCAGAGTCTATGCTGTTCAGCACCTGGGCATCGGTCTCTTCGTGTGCCATTCGTTCGAGGTCGTAATGATGCTTCTTGAGTAACTTCACTAAGTAGGTAGGCGTTCCCGTCTCAAACCAATAGCTTCCGAATTCTTTGCGTTTGAAGGCGTTGAGCAGGCTGAAGGGATTGTACATACCAATGGAATTATGCGTAAAATGATAACCGTCATAATTCTCCTTGAGTTCGGTGCAAAGCTTATCGTATGTCACTCCTCGGGCAGCGGCAAATTCATGAAGTTCAGCTTCCAGGTTATCGTGAATCTCCCGTTCGCTGATGCCGCAGATTTCAATGTATTCATTCCACATTGATATGTCGTCCAAGTTGTTCAGGTCGCTGAATACACTGACTTTTCCGAATTTTGTCACTCCTGTCAATAAGGCAAACTTGATGCAACCATCCATTGTTTTTAGTGCTCCATAAAATGGCTTCAAGGTGTTCCTGAATTGTTTTTGCAGTTCTTCATCACCAATGGCTTGCAACATGGGCTTATCGTATTCGTCTACCAGGATAACAACGCGCTGCCCTGTTTGTGCATAGGCACGTTCTATGATACCTGCAAAGCGTAGGGAGAAAGAACGTTCGGATGGTTCGGTACCATAGAGTTTTTCCCATGCAGTCAGTGATTTCTCAAGTATATTGTCCAAACTCTCCGGTACATCATACTTCTCGATATTGAGGTCGAGATGCAGTATCGGATGCTTTATCCAGTCTTTCTCCAGCCTTTCCATGGCCAGTCCGCTGAACAACTCCTTCTTCCCTTGAAAATAGGCTTCCAGCGTTGAAATGAGCAGGCTCTTGCCGAAACGGCGCGGGCGACTCAGGAAGTAGTAACGTCCGGTTTTTGCCATTTGATAAATTAAAGCCGTCTTGTCAATATAGAAATAACCGTCTCGACGGAGGCTTTCGAAGTTCTGTATTCCTATGGGATAAATCTTATTGCTCATATTCTTCTGTTTTTGCACATCAATACACAAAAGTACTGATTTCTGTTTTATTCTCGGTATTAAAAAGGGAAATTTAATATAGTCGTGTCAAAGCCGTACCCGGTCCGTATCTGCTCCGTAGTATCTCCGTACCTGCTCCCTTCCTATAGACACGGAGATGATACGGAGCAGATACGGACCGGGTATGGAGATGTTACGGAGATTGCGTGGAGGTTGCATGGAGATGTAATGGACCGATTTGGCTCAAGAATTTATTAAAAAGCATTCTTTTCGGCTCAAGTTGAGCTGTATTCATTCGCTTTAAAAGTAAGTTCGGCAACTCTTAAACGAGCAATATCCGAAGCTGTAAAACAGAATCTTATACATGTAACGGGAAAGGGTAAAGCGACTAAATATAACATTACCCCACAAGCTCATGTATTAATCACGCTTAATATCGATACTTATTTAGAAAAAGAAATTGACGAACGTATCGTTCAACAAGGATTCAATTGACTATAAAAAAGCGATGCTGATTTTTTATGAGCAGAATAATATATCCGCTTTCAAAAGAATCTTTATGGAGCAATTTGAGTTTGCTGTGAATACCTATTTTTAGTATTCTGCACAAGTATCATCAAAATGCTTGATCAAGACTATAGTGGCTTCTTTGTCATTTTGACAAATTGTATTTTAAGTTGGCTGAGAATCCATTGTTTCTGTCCTGATGTTGGTGAAAGCTGAAATATGCGAATGAAAGTAAGCAAGTGACAGATTGATTGGGGAATATCGAAATACTTACATTTATTCTGGAGTAGAATATCCCTTGAAAGTTACTCTTATAAGTGAAAAGCATGATGCAAATAAGTGCTTCAGCCGGAAGTAGTAACCCTTTTACCTATAAGTAGTAACCATATCACTTATAAGTAGTAACCATGTTACCCATAAGTAGTAACCCTTTTCTGTATAAAGAACTTGTATAGTAGTATGTATATGCAGTAATGGCGGATTTTTATTCCTTGTTTATTCATAAAATATGCTGGAATGCAGTTTTGAATTTTTGTTCGTGTTATGGAATGTATGCAAATGTAATCATTGTGAGGGTAAATTGTAAAATTAGGCTCCGTTTTGATATTTCATGAAGTTTTCCCATTTGAAAATGCTTAATATATCTATCAGATCTTCTTTTGAAATATAGATTCTTTATCTGGCTGTAGTTGTGCAATTCCGTGCAATCGTTTGCACTGTTGCTATTGCATATTTCTTATCTTTCTTGTATTTTAATATTTTTATAAAGCATATTTTTGTTGCGTCATGTTATAGATACCTTATAAAGGAAAAAGCAATCGAAAGATAATTTCGAATAATAAATATAGGTAATTAATATTGTTAACTTTAATTTTTTAAATGCATGAAGCAAGTTAATCTTAGAATCTGTCGAATGATTCTTCCCCTATTAGTAGGGTTATTCTTGTCTGTAGGCGTTTATGCACAGAACATCACCGTGAAAGGGCATGTAAAAGATGCCACAGGGTTGGAAGTGATAGGCGCGAATGTCGTAGAGAAAGGTAATACCTCTAATGGTACAATTACTGACCTTGATGGAAACTTTACGTTGACTGTTCCCAAAGGCGCTACATTAACAATATCTTTTATTGGTTATCAGACACAAGAGGTGGCAGCCGCTTCTATGGTAATGGTGACGCTAAAAGATGATGCGGAGCTCTTGAGTGAAGTTGTGGTTGTGGGATATGGTCGTACGAAGAAAGATGACCTTACAGGTTCGGTAACGGCAATCAAACCGGATGAACTCAGTAAAGGTATCACTAACAATGCACAAGACATGTTGGTCGGAAAAGTAGCTGGTGTTGATGTTATCACTGCGGGGGGTACTCCGGGTGCAGGTGCTCAGATTCGCGTGCGTGGTGGATCTTCCCTCAATGCCTCAAATGACCCGTTGATTGTAATTGATGGTTTGACTATCGATAACAATACTCCAAAAGGAATGAGTAATCCTTTGGCTATGGTAAACCCAAATGATATTGAAACCTTTACAGTTTTGAAGGATGCTTCTGCTACTGCTATTTACGGTAGCCGCGCTTCAAATGGTGTTATCATTATCACTACTAAGAAAGGTAAGAGTGGTTCTGCTCCCAAAGTCTCTTATAATGGTGATATGACGATTTCAATGATTCAGAAAAAGTATGATGTACTTAATGGTGATGAATTCCGTGCACTTGTCAATGACATTTGGGGAGATAAAGCCGGTGAGGTAGGTATGGGTAATGCTAATACGGATTGGCAGGACCAAATATTCCGCACTGCCATCTCGCATAGCCACAATGTCTCAGTATCCGGTGGTTTGAAGAATATGCCTTATCGTTTGAGTTTGGGATATAATTCTTCTGATGGTATCGTTGAAACTTCATGGATGCGTCGTGCCAACATTGGCTTGAATCTTTCTCCTTCTTTCTTCGACAATCACCTCAATTTGAAGATCAATGCCAAGTATATGTACGAGAAAGACCGTTATGCTGATGCAGGAGGTGCGATAGGATCTGCCCTTTCGATGGATCCCACGCAGCCTGTATATTTCGATGCAGATGATGCCCGTGCTCCTTTCTTTGATGGCTATTTCCAACATACACAGTCGCCTAAAGATTTCAATGCTGAGTGGAAATATACTAATAATCCCAATGCTCCTCAGAATCCTTTGGCTCTGTTGAAACTTAAAGATGTGCAGGCTGCTGCCAATGACTTTACAGGTAACTTTGATGTGGACTATAAGGTGCATGGTTTTGAAGATTTACGTCTGCATGCCAGCTATGGTGGACAGTATACGGAAAGTAAACAGGACGATATAATCTCCAAGTATTCTTATTCTAACAACTACTTTGGCTGGAATGGAATAACGCAGACTTATAAATATAGTGTTACTGCTAATGCTTATGCTCAGTATGTGAAGGAAGTAGGCGCTCATAATTTTGATATAATGGTTGGTGCTGAAGAAAGTCATTTCCACCGCAGTGGTTACGACTATGGTCAAGGTACCGATCCTTACGATGGTACTCCTCATGATGCCAAATTAAGAGAAGAACAAGCATGGGCTACGCATAATTCTTTAGTTTCTTACTTTGGACGTCTGAACTATACGCTACTTAATAGATATATGCTTACAGCTACGTTCCGTGCCGATGGTTCTTCGCGTTTCTCAAGTGATAACAGATGGGGATATTTCCCTTCCGTGGCATTGGCATGGAAAATCAATGAAGAAGCATTTATGAAGAAGCTTACTTGGTGGAATGAGTTTAAACTCCGTTTAGGTTGGGGTATGACAGGTCAGCAGGATATTAATTCTGACTTCGGTTATGAAACTCACTATACTTCAAGTGACTCTTTCGCTCAGTATCCTTTTGGTGATACTTACTATGGCACTATGCGTCCGTCGGCTTACAATCCCGATTTGAAGTGGGAGACTACAACTACTTATAACGCCGGTTTAGATTTGGGTTTTCTGAATAACCGTATCTCAGCCAATATTGATGGTTACTATCGTGAAACCAAAGATTTGCTGAACTCTATCACTATTCCTGTAGGAATGCAGTTTGGTTCTCAATTGACAAAGAATATCGGTTCGCTGAAGAATTATGGTGTGGAATTCTCTATTAATGCTAAACCTATTGTTACTAAAGATTTTACTTGGGATGTGAGCTATAATATTGCCTGGAATCATAATGAGATTACTGACTTAGTGGATGGCGATGCCGGTTACTATGCATGGGCAGGAGATAAAATCAGTCGTGGTAACAATACTCTGATTCAGGCTAATACTGTAGGTAAAGCTACTAACTCGTTCTTTGTTTATCAACAAGTATATGATGAGAATGGCAAACCTATTGAAGGTATGTACGTAGACCGTGATGGAAACGGACGTATTGACAATGGTGACCGTTATTTTTACAAGAAGCCCTCTGCTGATGTTATTATGGGGCTTACGACTAAATTCCTTTATAAGAATTGGGATTTGAGTATGTCTTTCCGTGCTTCTATCGGTAACTATGTTTACTACGACTTCTTGTCGAATCGTGCAATGGTCAGCCAATCCGGTCTGTATTCCAATAGTGCCCTGCATAACTCTACTGCAGAGGCTGTAGCATTAGGCTTTACCGGTGTAGGAGTAGGTAACGATAACTATTTGAGCGACTATTTCGTACGTAATGCTTCTTATCTGAAGTGTTCGAACATCACTTTAGGTTACTCTTTCCCTGCATTGTTTAAGGTGGCTGGTCATGAAACATGTTCTGGCCGTGCATTCCTTACTGCTCAAAACCCTTTCATTATTTCTAAGTACAAAGGTATCGACCCTGAAGTGGCAAGCGGTATTGACTCTAATCCTTATCCGCGTCCTTTCAGTATTCAAATAGGCTTGAGCCTGAATTTCTAATCTATTAAATGCATATAAAGATGAAACATATATTTTTGAAAACAGCCCTTGCAGCCCTTCTTATGGGTGGAGTGGCAACGTCGTGTATCAACGACTTGAATATTTCGTCTATTGATCCGCAGTCCAGTTCATCGTATGGAGATATGGAGCTGCTAGCTAAAATTTACAGTACACTGGGCCTGACTGGACAAAAAGGTCCTGCCGGTAGTGGCGATATTAGTAGTGATGAAGGTGAAAGCGGCTTTTACCGTACTACATTCAATTTGCAAGAACTGTGTACCGATGAATGTCTTTGGGCTTGGCAGACTGACGCTGATATTCCTCAAATTACCAATATTGACTGGACGGCTTCATCTGTCCGCGTGCAATGGGCATTCCAGCGTCTGGCTTTTGATGTGACTCTTTGTAATTTCTATCTTACTAACACAGAGGATAAAGCAGAAGATCCTGATTATAAACTTTATCGTGCCGAGGTACGTTTCCTACGTGCGCTTCATATGTGGTACTTCCTTGATCTTTGGGGAAAGGCACCTTTCAAAACAACTTATGACATTTATGAGTTGCCGGTAGAGAAAGCTGGTAAAGAACTTTATGATTGGATTGACAAAGAATTGACTGAAATAGAGCCGGATCTTGCCGAAGTGGGTGCATTTAATAATTCTTCCAACTTTGGGCGTGCCGACAAAGGTGCTGCTTATATGCTCCATGCCCGTTTAGCTCTGAACTCTGCTGTTTATACCAAAGGTGCTGTAAAGGACTATCAGAAGGCTATTGACTATTGTGACCTGCTTGATGGAAAATACGAGCTTTCCAAGGCTGAAAAGAATGGCTATACAGGTTATGAACAAGTGTTTATGGCCGACAATGACCAAAACCAGCAAGCCATGAAAGAAATTATTCTGCCTATCCGTCAGGATGGAGCTAAAACAAAAAGTTATAGTGGTGCCAACTATTTGGTAAGTTCTACTCGTATCACTGGAATGCCTTATATGGGTACTTCCAATGGTTGGAGTTGTAACTTCTCCCGTGCGGCTTTAGTTAAGAAGTTCTTCCCTACTATTGAAGATTGTCCGCTTGCTACAGAGAAAGCTCCCGATGGTGCAACGGAGGCTGAAATAATAGCACTTGATGCTGCAGCAGGGACTGCTACCAAAGATGTACAGGAAAAGGCTAACGATCATCGTGCACTCTTCTATTCCGGTTGCGGTGGTGGACTTCGTAAGTTACAGGCTGAACAGATTGCAGGCTTTAACTCCGGTCTTTCTATTGTGAAATGGAGTAATATCCGCACGGATGGTGCAGCGACTTCACACAATGAATTCCCCGATGTGGATATTCCTTTGATACGCTATGCCGAAATGTATCTGACTCGTGCAGAAGCTAAGTTCCGTCTGACAGGTGATCCGCAACAAGCACGTGCTGACATTGAAGTTTTGCGTAGCCGTGCAGGTGCTTCTACTCCTGCTACCATTACCGAACAATATATTATTGATGAATGGTGTCGTGAGTTCTATATGGAAGGTCGTCGTCGTAGTGACTTGATTCGTTTCGGGCTTTTCACTGGTGACAAATATGTTTGGGATTTCAAGGGAGGTGTAGCAGAAGGAAAAAGTGTAGAAGATTTCTTCAACGTATATCCGATTCCGGCTGATGACATCAATGGCAATAAGAACTTGACTCAAAATCCGCGTTATTAATAGAATTTATTATCGAACTACTAAAATCGAAACAATAATATGAAAAAGATACTGTTGGGAATGTTGCTACCCGTTCTTACTTTGGTGTTGGTCACCTCATGTGAGAAGGATATGGATAGCAATCCTACATTCCACGAAAATACTACAGGATTTGTATTGAATATGCCTGCCAACGCAGCCAATAATGTATTGGATTTGCTGACTACTGATGAACTCACTTTTACCACCAGCCAACCTGATTACGGTGGCATACCTTTGAGTACTAACTACGATGTGGAGATTTCTTTTGAAGATTTTACAGCAGAAGAACCTGTGTATAAAGTTGTGACAAGCTCTACTTCTGCTACCATTAAAGTATCTGGTAGTAGATTGAATGATGCTGTAATTACTATGTTTCAGGATGCTAATGAAGGCGTGACATATCCTTCTAATGAAGTGAAAGAACTCTATGTACGTCTACATGCTAACGTTAATGGTATGGACTTGGGGAATTGCTACTCTAATGTTATTAAGATTCAGGTGATAGCTACTTATCAGGCTCCGAGTATAACGTTGCCCGAAGATCTCTATGTATGCGGTTCGAGCATTGGTGCTGCTTGGACAACTTGGAGACCAATGGCGCTTATTAATGGTATGGCTGGTAACTTCTTTACGATAGTTTATCTTCCTAACGATGCCGAGTTCAAGTGGGGAACTTATCCTCAACAATGGTTGGGTCATGCTGATTTTAAAACTATTGATGATCAAGCAGGTGCAGATATTTCTGATAATGGTGGCAATGTGAAAGTAAAAAATGGTGGCTGGTATACGCTCTATATTAAGGGTAAGATTAATGGTGAAGCTATTGACTACACGCTGACTCTTTATCCGGCACAACTCTTTATTACTGGTGATCCTAATGGAGGATTTACTCCTGGTACTCCTTCTACTCCGATGGTTGCTCCCGCAGATAACAGTGGTCAGTGGGTGTCTGCTGAATTTGTATCAGGAGGTGAGTTACGTGCTTATGCTCAAGTAGGTGAATTTGACTGGTGGAAAACAGAGTTTACGCTTTTGGATGGCAAGGTTTTCTGGCGTGAGAATGCCAATATAGCCAGCAACTGGAACACTGATATGGGATCCGAATACAGTGTAAATGCCGGAGCGGGACAAAAGCTCTATCTTACTGTAGGTTCTACTGAAGATGGCTTAGATACGGGTGAGGTGAAATAAGCTGAATGATAATCTTATTTAAAAAGAAAAACATTATGAAGAAAAATCAAATACTCGCAGGTCTATTCCTCGCCGGAATAACCTTAGGTGCTTGTACGGACGACTATACGGATTGGGCTAACCCCCAATCCAATTCTCCCGAAGAGGCTGCTGCTAAATATGAAATCAGTTTCGCTGCAGGTGCTGATGCGGTCATAGATATGGATAAGTTTTACAGTACTATTGAAGAGGAAGCACAAAAGACTGATTCTGTGGAAATAGCTGCTCTATCTTCATCGAATTCCGAGGTGGCTTCAATCAAGGTGAACAGTATAAATATCAACGGGGTAACCATCAATGCTGCATTCAAGACAGGGAATATAGTGAAGGTGAATACTCTTGAACTTGATTCTGTGGTTCGCGATGCTTTTTTCAGCCGTGCCCATGTAGAGCGTGTGCTGGATGTGAATATGAATCTTGCCGTTAAATTGAAAAATGGCGAAGCGGTAAACATCTCGGGCGCTTCTCAAGCCAAACTTACTCCGATAACTACCCCGGAAGTTTGTGCTGACGGATATGCGTTGATAGGTGATTTTGTTGAAGTGGGCGACTACTGGGATCCTGAACATCCCGTCATTATGAAGGCGGTTGAAGGTAAAGAAGGGATTTATCAAGCTACGATAGAAACTAAGGTTGCAGGTTCTAACTGGTTTAAGATCTATGAATCTTATGATATAGCTGGCGGTTGGGATGCTGCTAATGCCGGGCAGATTGGTTGCCGTGTAAATGGTGACGACAAAACTGAAAACTTTGCTGTTTGGACGGGTGATGTATATAATGTGGAAACTCCTACAATTACAGGAAAAGGGCATTTCGTCATTACATTTGATGCTGTCAACTATACTTATTCGATTACTCCTGCTACTGCTTATCTCTATATGGCCGGTGCTGCAAACGGCTGGAAACAGATTGATGCAATGGCAAGTCCTGAATATGATAATGTCTACAAAGGGTATATGTATCTCAATCAGGAAGGTTTCAAATTCTGTTCAGAGGAAAATTGGAATGGTACTAACTATGGCGCAGACTTCAGCACTGCTGCTGATGCTGCCAATATTATGATGACCGAAGAGGCGGGTTTCTATCAAGTGGTTGTTGATCTGAATGAGAAAACTTATACCCTGACTCCCATTGCGATAGGTATCATTGGTCCTGCTACTCCCAGTGGTTGGGATGCCGATACGGATATGGAATTGGCAGAATACACAGAAGAAGGTAAAGGTACCGTACATTATTGGACTATCACTACTGAATTGAAAGCGGATGAGTTAAAATTCCGTGCCAATGATGCTTGGGATATTAGTTGGGGTGGCACTCGCGAAAATCTAACTACCAATAACGGTGCTAATTTGAAGATTGAAACGGCTGGTACGTATACCATCAACCTTTATCCTCTTTGTGAAGGTAAATCTTATTGTACAATTGAAGCTGTTAACTAACTGAGGTTGGCTATAGAATATCTATAGCGATTTTAAAGATCAAGGTTGTTAGGTATTTTGATAAAGATCCTCTTTCTCATAATTGAAAAAATGGGGAAGAGGATTTTGTTTTTCCATTGAAGTCATAAATAATGTCGTTATGAAGAATTTTAGATTAATCTTTGTTATCTCATTCTTGCTAACTTTATGTGTCGAAACTCATGCTCAACAACGTCTTTTGGGTGGTGATATTTCTTTGTTGCCAAGTTACGAGGAGGCAGGAACTGTGTATCGTGATGAGAAAGGAAGAGTTGTAAAACCTCTTGAATATTTTAAAGAACAAGGTTGGAATGCTATCCGTGTCCGTCTTTTTGTTGACCCTTCTAAAGCCTCTGCTGAGCACAAAGGTGAAGGTGTGTGTCAAGATTTGAATTATGTAACTAAATTTGGACAGCAGATAAAAAAAGAGGGTTTTCAATTTATGCTTGATTTTCATTATTCTGATACATGGGCTGATCCTGGCAAGCAATTTATGCCTGACAGATGGAAGAATGTCAATGTGGCTTCTTTGCCAGATAGCATATATGAATATACTAAGAATAGTCTTGAGCATATGGTGAAAGAAGGAGCGTCCCCTGACTTGATACAAGTGGGTAATGAGATAACCAATGGAATGTTATGGCCAGTAGCAAAAGTGGATCCGCTTGGAATGGAAAATTGGGATTTGTTTGTTAAACTTTTGGAAAGTGGTGCTAAGGCTTGTCGTGAAATTTGTCCCAAAGCAAAAATAATCATACATACAGAGAAAGCAGGTGAATGGAATAAAACTAAAACTTATTACAATCATTTACGGCAACTTGATTACGATGTCATTGGGCTTAGTTATTATCCTATGTGGCATAAGGCTGTAGGGGTACTTGCTGCTACGCTTGATTCTCTTGCTATAGAATTTCCGGACAAGGAGGTGATGATAGTTGAGGCTGCTGCCTACTATTCCCACGAGAATGATCAATGGGCAAAAAGTGCAGATGAACACTCTGAATTCTATCCTATTACTGTCGAGGGGCAACGTATATTTACTCATGAGCTGGTAGCTGAACTACGTCGTCATACCAATGTAACGGGACTGTTTTGGTGGTTTCCCGAAGAAAATGCTTGTGGCAATACCGTAACTAAGGGATGGATTAACCGTGGACTTTTTGATAATCATACAGGGAAGGTACTTCCAGCAATGAAAGAGCTTCATTTCTTTATACAACCGATTACTCGTTGATTTGAATTTTTCTTATTCCTTATTAGCGGATCATTATGTTTTGTAATAGTATCTTTAAACTTTATGTATCATGAAAATTAGAACTTTATTTTTATTTCTTGTTTTATTGTTATGCCAATCGGGATTTGCTAAACAAATAGTGCTGTCAGAAAAGATCATTGAATATCTTGAGTTTGAATCTTCTACTGTACCTTTGCATGATACTTTTGTCGGGCTTTCTGCTGGTTATTCTGACAAGAAGAGTGAGAAGATTGATAAGATAGAACCTGCTTTTTGGTGGTGTGGTATGAAGAATACTCGCTTACAGTTGATGGTATACGGCTTGAATATAGCAGCATATAAACCTGAAATTAATTATCCGGGAGTTGTTTTAAAGGAAGTGTGTCCAATGGAAAGTCCAAACTATTTGGTTTTGTATTTGGATGTGAAAGATGCGGTGCCAGGTAAATTTCAAATAGAATTTATTAAGGGTAAGCGTAAACTGAATTGTACTTATGAATTGAAAGAACGCCAGCGTAGCAGTGAAGATAAGATTGGCTTTAATTCTTCTGATGTTGTATATTTATTAATGCCGGACCGTTTTGCTAATGGTGATGAAAGCAATGACAATATACAGATGAGGCATCCTTATGAGGTAAACCGTAAGGATGTGAATGCTCGTCATGGCGGGGATTTAGCCGGTATCATGCAACATCTTGATTATTTAGATAGTTTAGGTGTTACAGCAATCTGGACGACTCCTGTCTTGGAAAATGATATGGGTGAAGGCTCTTATCATGGTTATGCTGCAACCGATTACTATAAAATAGATCCTCGTTTGGGAACTAATGAGGATTACGTCCGTTTGGCAGAACTCATGCATCAACGTGGCCTGAAACTGATAATGGATATGGTTTTTAATCATTGTGGAACCAATCATCCTTGGTTGCTCGATCCACCGATGCACAATTGGTTTAATAATTCGCATAAATATGTTGAGACCAATCATAATAAAACTGTATTTTTTGATCCTTATGCTTCGGATATAGATAAACAGGAATTAACGGATGGGTGGTTCGTACCTACAATGCCCGATTTGAATCAGAGGAATCGTTTTGTTGCTGATTATTTGATTCAGAATTCAATTTGGTGGATTGAATATGCTGATTTGGACGGTATTCGTCAAGATACATATGTATATCCGGATCCGGATATGATGGTACGTTGGTGTAAAGAAGTTTTTGAGGAGTATCCAAATTTTAATATTGTGGGTGAAGTAATGGTTCCTAATAACCCTGTCGGTACTGCATATTGGCAGCAAAACAGCATAGTAAATGGGAAAGCTAATACAAGACTGAAATCAGTGATGGATTTTCGTTTAAGGACAATAGCAGCTGACGTTTTCCATGAAGAAACATCTTGGAATACCGGTCTGCAACTTCTTTTTGAACATTTTGCTTATGATTTTTGCTATCCTGATATTAATAATGTGATGCGTCTGCTTGAGAATCATGATACGGATCGTTTTTTATTGGAAGATCCGGAAAATTTGAATGCATATAAACAGGCGGTTACCATGTTGTTGACAATTCCTGGTATTCCACAATTATATTATGGACAGGAATTATTAATGACTGGTAGTACAAAGGAAGATTTTGGATATGTACGTCCGGATATGCCGGGAGGTTGGAATGGAGATGAAATTAGTGTTTTTCAAGAAAGTGGGAGAACGGCTATGCAACAGGAAGCTTTCAATTTTATGAAAAAAATGCTGCATTGGCGTAAAGGAAATGATGCTATATCTAAAGGCAAAATGAAGCATTTCATGCCTCGTAGCAATGTATATGTGTATGAGCGTTCTTATAATGGCAAGAGCATACTGGTTATAATGAACGGAGTTAACAAGGAAGTTGACTTGGATTTAACGTTTTATAAAGAGGTTATAGGAGATAGAACTAATTCGAAGAATGTGTTGACGGATAGTAATGTGCCATTAGGAAAAAAACTTCATTTACAGCCAAAAGAAGTGCTTGTGCTTGAATTATGATATTGGAGATTAATGCTTGGTAAGTTAGTGATTTGTTTAGGAACAGACAATATTAGAGATAATGGTATGTTTAATAACATTCTAAATTGTATTTGTGACAGCTTGTAAGTGCATTGGTCATGGATAAATATGTAATACAATGAAAATGAGATTTCTTTTTATAGCATTTGCTCTGCTGCTATGTCATTATGGTATTGCGCAGCAAACCGTTTCTTTAGGACAACTTGTAGAGTATCCTGGCTTTAACTCTTCAATTGTCACCCCGCGTGATGTCTTTGTTTGGCTACCTTCTGATTATTCTCCAAAAGAGAAGTATGATGTTCTTTATATGCATGATGGTCAAATGCTGTTTGATGCGAATACTACTTGGAATAAACAAGAGTGGGGGATTGATGAAGTTGTAGGAAAACTTCTGAATGAAAAGAAGATCAAACCCTGCATTGTTGTGGGAGTGGCAAACATCCCGGAAACGAGATATGCAGACTACTTTCCTCAAAAAGCATTGAAGAACTTACCGGATAGTGTGGTTCCGGGTGATGTGGGTTTTAATGCGGATAACTATCTTCGTTTTTTGGTGGAAGAAGTTAAGCCTTTTATTGATAAAAAGTATTCCACGAATAAAAGTGTCGAGCATACCTTTGTGATGGGTTCCAGTATGGGCGGCTTAATTTCACTATATGCACTTTGTGAATATCCGGAAGTGTTTGGAGGAGCTGCTTGTATGTCAACTCATGTCCCTATGATATTAAGTAATGAACTCTCTAAAGAAAAAGCGGACCAATGGTCGGAAGCTTTTCGGAATTATCTGGATAAGAATCTCCCAAAGGCTAACAGCCGTATGATTTATATGGATAGGGGAGATGCCACTTTAGATGCTTATTATCCTCCTTATCAAGATAAACTGGATAGTCTGATGGCGAGGAAAGGTTGGAAGACCCCCATGTGGATATCTAAGGTTTTTCCGGGAGCTGGACATACGGAGGAAGATTGGAATAAGCGTTTGGATAATCCGTTGATATTTCTTTTGGGAAGTGAAAGGAAGAATGCTATTTGTGATAATCACGATAAGAACCTTTCACCTGATGATTATTTGATATCTAAATTTAAGGAAGCAGACATTGTTTTGTTGGCTGAAGATCATGGGGTGAAAGAGAATTTGGATTTTGTTCGAAACATGATACCTAAATTGTATGAGAATGGTATTTATATGTTGGGTATGGAGTTCGGGGCATACGAAGATCAACGACAATTAGATTCATTGATAAATGCACCAAAGTATGATGAACAATTGACTCGTCAGTTGATGTTTAATTATAATACCCGATGGGCTATCGTCGAGTATATGAGTATTTATAAGGCTGCATGGGAGTGGAATCGTTCGTTACCGGAACAAGCGAGGAGGTTCCGTATTTTGAATATCAGTTATCGGTATAATTGGGAAGCGTTTGAAAAGGTGAGAACACCGGAAAATATGAAAAAAGTTTTTCCTTTGGGGAATACGGAAGATTTCAGATGTGCACTTTTAGAACGTGAAGTGCTGTCTTGCCATGAGAAAATATTGGTTTTGACAGGGACAATTCATGCATTTACATCCTATTGTTTTCCTTATTATGATTATACTTCTCCTGATTTTGTGCGCTATGAAAAGCGCTTCTTAGGAAATTTACTCTATTCAAAATATAATACGAAAGTAGTTTCTGTGGCTTTACATCAACCTTTCTTTAATTATCCAAATCATCAGCCTGCATTGGTTTCTCCAGCAGTAGGAAAATTGGAAGTGTTAATGAGCAAACACAACAATAAACCTGTTGGTTTTGATTTGAAGAGGTCGCTTATAGGAGAATTACGTGATCATAGTTACTACTCAATGGGGTATACAGACTTTACTTTAGCAGATTTATTTGATGGATATATATTTCTTAAACCTATAAAGGAATTATCTTCCTGCACTATTGACTATAAATTTGTGAATGATGGAAATTGGGAAGAGGCTGTTCGTAATAGCCCTGATCCGGATTGGCATCCGCGTCCACAGAACAAAAGGCAGTACTGGGAGACAGTGACAGAATTCATGAATGTTAAAAAGAGGTATGAAAACGTCCAATGAAGTGGAAAGTAGGAGATGCTTTTTTGTCTTATATGAATGATAAGCCTATTGAAAATGCCAGTAGATTCTACTATATGTATTGAAAATTATGGGAATGTACGATTGAAAATTATGGGATTTTTATAACTTTGGGGTGCCGTAGAAATTAAACTTGGTGGTGATGAACTCGTGGAAGATGGAGCAAGGTCTTTAAAGGTACTTCGCAATAAAATTGCAGAAAAGAGTGATGAAAAAGCCCCTGATTTTCTGATGGTTCTTACTGCTGTTGGTGGTGCCTATCAAAGAGAGGATGGGGTTTATGTTGCCCCAATAAATTTATTAAAGCCGTAAATTATAGAATATGGAATATTGCAGTGTTTTGGTTCTTAGGTATTTACGAAGGCTCCCTGACCGGCTACTTAGTAGTAGTCGAGTTATTACTACTAAGTAGTTTTAAAGGCTGTGTACTTCCCTAAAGTCCTAACATTGCAGTTGGAGGAATATTCAGTACCCGGCAAAGTAATCTTGCTATTTTCAAAGTCGGCTCTGAACGTCCGGAAAGATAGTCGTTGACGCGTGAAGGGCTTACTCCAATTTCACCGGTAAGCTGTCTCTGTGTCATACCTTGTTCTTCAAGGGATAACTCAATTAGTTCAGCAACAGTAGGCTTTTCTATTGGATAATGTTCCTTTTCGTAAGCAATCACTATATCAGACATAACAGTGAGTTCTACTACATTCTTATCGTTTGCTGGGGTATTATCATCAACCAATGGTAGAAGCTCCTCCACTCTTGCTAATGCAAACTCGTATTGTTCTTTTGTTACTTTATTCATAATCCTATATCTTAAATGGTTGAACAATCTATTTTATCATATTCTTTATGAGTACCTATCCAACGGACAAATATATATCCTATCGTAAATTTTATAACTACCACTAACCGATGACATCAATAATTTCTTGTGGCATTATCACCAGAGCATCATTTCCGTGAACGGGCTTTTGCTTGAGGAATAACACCGGAACAATTTCCTGCCCTTTCAGGAACGGAAGCTTACGGGCTTTGCTCGTAAGTTCGTAGATGAGCCGGTCCGCATCTTCCCCTTCCGTCCATTTACATTCTCCGACCAGCAATTTTTTTCTGTCCATACTTTCCGCCACGACATCCAGTTCGATAGCTTCGTCTCTTGACACGTTGCCCCACCAGCGTCCCGCAAGATTATACATTTCTCCGTCAATCACTCCACCACTGACCGCTTGGCGGCATAGTTTTTCCCACCGGGCGGATACATAGCGGGAGAATTGCGATCGGATGGCATCCGTTACGAAGGCGGCACGTCCCAGTTCAATTAAGGAACGATTGGGGACCACAAAGTGAAAGTAGAAATCCATAAACGGGTCACTTACTTTATACAAACTCTTCTTGCTGTTCTTCGGATTTTCACCGAAAGGTATTTCCCGCTCGATGAAATCCAATTGGCGTAGCTTCTCCAACGGACCGGATAAATGAGTAGCGGGCTTTTCCAGCCGTGCCGCTATTTCGGATAATCGATTGGCACCGCCTCCAATCACGGAAAGCAAGGTAGATGCCTGAATTACATCCCGCATATCATCCATGAATAGACGTATAGGTTCTTCATAAAGCGTTCCCAACGGATTGAGTATGTCGTAAGCAATGGATTTCTGCAAGCCGTCATTCTGCAACCGGAGTTCCCAATAACGAGGTACACCGCCCCATACGGCATATTCCTCTATTGTGCTGACAGCATCCGAATGTAATACTTCCTGCAAATACTTTATATGTATGGGAGAAAGTTTCAGCATCTGGTCCGCACGACCGTAAAGAGGGGCACTTCCATCCAATATCAGTCCTTGCATTAACTGCTGGGAAGAACCGCAAATAATCAGGTTGTACTTTAAACTACGAGAGTCTATCAGCCTTTGCAACAGGGCAGGAAGTTCAGGAGAACTTTTAACTAAATAGGGGAACTCGTCCAAGCAGAGAGTGAAACGTTTCTGGGTCCGATGATTGAGTGCTGTCAACAGGGCTTGCCAATCGGGATAGATCACTTTGTCGAAGTCTGGAAATACCAGACCGACCTCTTTTGCCAACAAACTGATTTGGTAGGCACGCTCCGTTTGGTCTGCCATATAGTACACATCATTCGGAGTTATCACCTTTTTAATTAAAGTTGATTTTCCGAGCCTACGCCTGCCATATACCACGATAAAAGTAGGCTTTTCACTGTTCAATGTCTTAATCAGACGTTGCTGTTCCTCTATTCTATCAACAAATTCCATAGCTGCAAATATTATATGATACAAAAATAATGTTTCTACTCCATAATAACAAAACTATTGCTTGATTTCTCTTTTCCGTTCTCTTTCAAGGCGACCACATCAAAATGAAAATTCATAACGTCCTATAATGAGTTGACTGCAACTTGTTATTTGCATTAATAATTTTTTAATCGTATTAAAAATTAAAAGCTGCATAGCTCATAGGTCGTAACAACTTGCAAGTTTGCAAGTTTCGCAGAGCTCTGCTTTTTTTCTCACTTGGGAAAAAATATTTCTCCAACTGGAAAAAAATATTTCTCTAATAAAACCGACGAAACCCACCAAATCCCATAAGCTGATTTCCGGTCCGTTATATCTTTGCCGACAGAAACCAGCTGATCAGGAATGTATGCTTTGATTCATGCAACCGTTTGCACTACTTCTTTCCCTGCTTCTGTTTCAAGTACTTGATAATCCGGGATAACTGGTGTACTTTTGAGCCATTAACCAATAAATTGATACCGAATGAGAAGACTTTACTCCTTATTTATTTGTTTGCTGGCAGTGGTTGCCATGCAAGCGCAAATAGTAACCACTACTCCGGCTTTCCCGACGGAGAATGATGAAGTCACCATTATTTTTGATGCAACGAAAGGTACGGCTGGGCTGAAAGGTTTTACCGGTGATGTGTATGCACATACAGGGGTGACAATTGGGGGCACAGCTTGGCAATATGCTCCGACATGGGGAGATAACTCAGCGAAATATAAAATGACTTCACTGGGAAATGATAAATGGCAATTAAAGCTAACTCCCAGTATTCGTGAATATTATGGCGTTAAGAGTGGTGAAACTGTAACGCAGTTAGCTTTTGTGTTTCGTAGTGCCGATAAATCGAAAGAAGGAAAAGAAACAGGTGGCAAAGATATATTTGTAGATGTACATGCCGCTGGCTTAACCGTTCGCTTTGACAAACCTGCTGAAAAAGAAAATATACTTATCGGTACGCCCTTTACAATTGAAGCTTCTGCCTCTGCGGCTTCCGATTTGAAACTTTATGTAAATGCGGACGAAATAGCTACAGCAACTAATACTACTACTATTTCCCAATCTTATACATTCTCAACTGCCGGAAGCTATACTTTGAAAATAGAGGCTACTGCTAATGGTAAAACAGAATCCGCTACACAAGATGTGACAGTACTGAATGGAACAAGTACTTCGGAAACGATGCCTAAGGGAGTACGTCCCGGTATTAACTATGTCAGTGATACGGAAGTAACTTTGGTGTTGCAGGCTCCGGGTAAAAAGTATGTATATGTGGTAGGTAACTTTAATGATTGGATGCCTAAAGCAGACTATCAGCTGAAACAAGACGGTGAATATTTCTGGATAACTCTTTCAGGATTGACTAAAGGAGAAGAATATGCTTTCCAATATTTGGTAGATGGTTCTATTTATGTGGCAGACCCATATACAGATAAAGTTTTGGATCCTTGGAATGACCAGTATATTGAGAGTACGACATATCCGAATTTGAAAGCCTATCCGACCGGAAAGGCAGAAGGTATTGTTTCCGTCCTGCAAACAGGACAGGCTGCTTATAACTGGAAAGTGAAGAACTTTGAGCGCCCTGCTTCTGAAAAGTTGGTTATTTACGAAATGCTGATTCGTGACTTTACCGAGGAACATACCTTCAATGCTGCGAAAGAAAAACTGGAGTACTTGAAGAATCTGGGAGTAAATGCAATCGAACTGATGCCTGTTAATGAGTTTGAAGGAAACACGAGTTGGGGGTATAATCCTTCATTCTATTTTGCCGTAGATAAGTATTACGGTACAAAAAATGATTTAAGAGCTTTTGTAGATGAATGTCACGGTCAAGGGATGGCTGTTATTATCGACCTTGTGCTGAATCATAGCTTTGGCCAGTCTCCTTTCTATCTTTTGTATAAAGATGCGGATGGAAGGCCCTCTGCTGATAATCCGTGGTATAATCAAGAATCAAATATTAAGAATCCAAGTCTTTCATGGGGATATGATTTCAATCATGATAGTGAATATACTCGAGCTTTGGTGGATAGTGTAGCCGGCTTCTGGATGTCGGAATACAAAATTGACGGTTTCCGTTATGACTTTACGAAAGGGTTCTCTAATACTTCTTATGGAGAGAATGATTGGGCAAATGGACCGGATAATGCACGTATTGCCAATCTGAAACGTATGTCGGCTGCCGTACAGGAACGGCAACCGGGTGCTTATGTTATTTTTGAACATTTGGCAACTACCAGTGAAGAAAAGCAGTTAGGAGATGCAGGCATCTTGCTATGGTGTAATAAAAATGAAGCATATTGTGAAACTGCTATGGGATGGAGTGGCTCAAAAACCGATTTTTCTGGTTTGTTTGCAGGGACATCCGGTATGCCTGCTGGTAGCTTAGTAGGATATATGGAAAGTCATGATGAAGAACGTACAGGGTTTAAAGCCTGGAAATGGGGAAATTCCGGAGTAATAGCATCAACTACGAGTACAAATACCGGAATGAGCCCTGCAACAGGAAGTAATATTAATCTCTCTACCCGCACCAAACGTTTAGCTACTAATGCGGCCTTCTTCCTTACCGTACCCGGACCGAAGATGATCTGGCAATTTGGTGAGTTAGGATATGATTTCTCAATAAACAACAATAGTGACGGCTCTAAATATGATGATCAGGGCGGTTATCGTACGGATCCTAAACCGATACGTTGGGATTACTTTGAAGATGCTGATCGAAAGAAATTGTATGAGACGTATGCTGCTCTTTTAGATTTACGTCATTCCTATCCTGAACTGTTTGCTTCAAGTACTACATTTAGCTGGAAAGTAGGTACTGCTAACTGGGACAATGGACGTACTTTGTCGGCTACTTCCATTGACGGCAAGTCTCTTGTAGTTGTTGGCAACTTTGCGCTGGCAGATAAGAACTTTTCTGTAACTTTCCAGGAAACAGGTACATGGTATGAGTTACTGAAAGACAATGAGCCTTTGAGTGTATCAAGCACTACGCAAACTATTGCTGTTCCTGCCCATGAATTCCGTCTCTTTACTAACTTTAAACCAACTCTGACAGGTATTGAGACCACTGCTCCTGATGCCGAAAAACCTTTAATATATTACAATAGAGGTATAGATACTTTAGTGCTGCCTGCCGGAGAAGCTAAACGCATAGAAGTATATTCTGTGAATGGAATGCTGGTGATGACACAGGAAAAATGTACTTCTGTCGGTTTGTCTGCTTTGCCCGTTGGTTATTATATGGCACGGGTTTATATGGAAGATGGCAGAGTGCAGGTTTGCAAAATAATGAAATAGATTAGGTACGATAAAATAGGTTAGTTGCTGTAAATATGATCAACAACAAAGTGAATTTATGCTTTTCGAAGAAAGCTGCGGGTATATTACTCGCAGCTACTTCTTTTTTAGTGATGGCTTGTAGTGAAAATGTAAAAGAGTTGTCTCCGTTAAGTACGCACGAATTAGGCATTGCCATACCTGGCGGCCAGTCGCGTGAATATTCTTATACAGACAAAAACGGAGGTTTCTATTATGGAATGACCTCTACGGATGATTGGGGAGATTGGTATGCAGGCTGGAATATTTATGCCAAACGTATCTTTGCCGATTACCGCTTGTATGTGGATGGAGAAAGATTGCTTCGGGAAAATGCCCGCATATCGGTATATCCTGACAAATTAGTTCGCCGATATGAAAGGGCTGTGGAAACATTCTGTCTGGTGGATGAACCGAAGCTGTTGTATGTTCGTATGGATAGTGTACAAGGGAAGCAGATCTCATTCATGCTGATGGGGGAAAATGTGGTGGATGCACGGAAGGATGGAAATTCTGTACTCTATACAACGAAAGAGTCACCGGAAAATGTAATACGTATAGCACCCGTAGCGGAGGCAGGAATTGAATTTGCAGATAATCTGATAACTGTTCCGGTTGCTGCTGGTGGTTTCCTGATTGCTTTTGGTACGGAAGAAGATAGCCGGCAAGCAATAGACGGTTTTCGTAAAGAAGGAGAGAAGTGGTTGGCTGCACGTAGTCAGCGTATTCAATCCTTACTGGACCATAATCCTTTAAAGACCAATCTGGATTCTTTGGATCATGCCCTTGCCTGGATTATGCTTACCAATGATCAGTTGATCACTCATCAGCACGGTGGTTATGGTATGTATGCCGGTTTACCCTGGTTCACGGACTTCTGGGGGCGGGATATGTTTATTTCTATGCCGGGTGCAGTGCTTTGTACAGGGCAGTTTGATACGGCACGTGATATTCTTGCGTCATTTGCACGTTATCAGGATACCATTTCCACATCTCCTACTTACGGACGTGTACCTAATCGTTTGAATCTGGAAGGTATTCTTTATAATACCACTGACGGAACCCCTCGTTTCGTTATGCAGGTGCACGATTATCTGAAATATACGGGTGACACCGCCTTCGTGAAAGAAATTTATCCTTCAGTGAAGATTGCTACGGATGCTTCTCTTCGCTTGTATACGGACGAAAAAGGGTATCTCACCCATGCGGACGCAGATACTTGGATGGATGCCAAACGTCAAAGCAAGTATCCCTGTTCACCACGTGGCAATCGTGCTGTGGATGTGCAGGCATTGTGGTATACGCAATTGACGAATGCTTCGGATCTTGCCCGCTACATCAACCGTGAAGAAGATGCCCAGCGTTGGAATCTTGCCGCAGAGCGTCTCCGCTCAAATTTTGAACAGGATTTTGTAGACACAGCCGCCCAGTCAATCTATGATCATCTGAATACAGATGGAAGTGGGGATGCGCAATTCCGCCCCAATGCTATCTATGCGTTGGATCTGGTTTCTGATCCTGACTTGAAGATGCATGAGACAAAAGAAGTTTGGGAACGTTTGGTATATCCGTGGGGAGTGTCTTCGCTCGATCAGTCCGACGAACAGTTCCATCCTTATCATGAGCAATGGTATCGTTATCATAAAGATGATGCTTATCATAATGGCACGATATGGCTTTGGAATAATGGTATGGCCATGCAGCGGATGATAGAAAACGGGCAAGCTGACATCGCGTATACTTTGTTCAGGAACATGAACCGCCAGGCACTTGCGGAAGGTGCTGTCGGTAGTTTATCAGAGAATGCGGATGCATGGCCACGTGCCGGACAGACATGGGTACGTCGAAGTGGAACTTTCCTGCAGGCGTGGAGTAATAGCGAGCATATTCGCGTGTGGAACCAATACTTCCTGGGAATCCGTCCTGATATGCTCAATCATGCCATAACCATTGATCCGCAGCTTCCTTCTGAATTGAAGGTAGTGGATAGTCGGGTAAATATAGGAGATGGTACATTACGTATGATTATCGCTAAAAACGATGCTAGCGGAACTTACCGCTATGAATGGACCGGTACACCCGTAACTCTCAAACTGGATATCGATTCTTATCAGACATTGGATGTTCCGGTTTCAACAGATCACTCGGTAAGTATCAGGACAGAGGGAGCACGTATGACAGTGGATGTCTCTGATGCCTCCGGTAAGAAGACAGCCAATTACGTAGCAGAACTGGATGCACTCAAGCAGGAACAGAAGAAACAACAAGATGATTATTTCATGAATACTCATTTTGCAAAGCCTTCTTACAGAGAAAATATGAAGAGTATGTCCCGTTACTTTGATCCGCCGTTGACGTATCAGAGTGTGGAATAATTCTATTCGTAAATCTTATTCAGCAATTTGTTCAGCCACTCCCAGCGGAAAAGAAACCAACGACGGGTACTGCTTTGTTTACCGCCGAAGCGTAAGACAAATTCGCGGTAACCATGCTTGCGGAAGGGGAGACCGACGTCCATAAATTCAAGGTGACGGTATCCCCGCTGCTTGGCATCGAACAGAGCATACCATACGGCAAGTATACCCGGGTATTGAAGGGCATACGTCTTGCGCATACCACCAGAGAACCAAAGGTAAGCACTGTCTTCGGAATAGATGCAGGCACTGCCGCCTATTATTTTATCTTTGTAAGTGACAATGAATATTTTGCTTTGTTCCCCTTTCATCATTTCTTCTTCCATGCGTAGGAAGAACACTCTGCTGGGGAAATGACGGCGTATTTTAGAAGAATAGACATGGTGCAGCATCTGGGAGAATGCATGCACTTCCTCCGGAGTATGAGCTTCCTTTACTTCTGCACCATTTTTTAATCCTTTTTTGATTTGCCGGATGCGCGAGGGACTGAAGCGGCTTTCTACATGCTCAATGCTATGTAATGAATTACGTACCCGTAGCCAGTTTATGGCGAAGTAATGGTTTTTGCGGAAAGATTTATAACCGAACAGGGAGTTTTCCAGGTTACGGAATTCAATAAGGAATGCCTCCCGTAACGCTTCAGCCGTTAACCGTTGCAACATCTCACCAAAGACAAACTCCTTGTCAACAGTTTCATCAAAATACTCTCCTGTGCCATAAACCTCACATCGCTTGATAATGGCGGGCGGGAACAGACGGGCACTCTTTCGTACTGCTGCCAATAGCTTGGCGACAGGCTTTTCGGCTTCTGATGCAACAATGAGAAGGGGCGTATAACCCGGGGTTGCTTCGTAGATATGAAACAACTCGATGGAGTGAAATGTATTATTGCCCGGCAGTTCCGGGATGTCACTCCCGTGGTAATATGTCGTCAGTTTCAAAGGCATTGACTGCAAATTTAGAAAATAATCTTGTATCTTTGCATTCTTAAACGATAATTTAGCTACGGGCTACAAGCTACGAGTAGCTGCGCTATTATACCGAATGGCACTCGTAGCCCGTAGCTTGTAGCTCGTAACTAATAAAATATGATATATGGAAAATTTCAGTGAATTGCTAAAAGTTCGCCGCAGTATGCGGAAATTTACGGATGAAGAGTTGACGCAGGAAGAGGTGGTTACCCTGATGAAAGCTGCGCTGATGTCACCCACTTCCAAGCGGACAAATGCATGGCAGTTTATTATGGTGGACGATAAGGAGTTGCTTGAAAAACTATCACATTGCAAGGCGCAAGCGTCGCAATTTATTGCTGATGCACCGTTGGCAATTGTAGTAACGGCTGATCCGTTAGTGAGTGATGTGTGGATTGAAGATGCTTCCATTGCTTCGATTATTATACAATTACAGGCAGAAGATATGGGCTTAGGCAGTTGCTGGGTGCAGGTGCGCGAACGTTTCACCGCTTCCGGTATGCCGTCCGATGAATATGTACGCGAAGTGCTCGATATTCCCTTACAACTGCAAGTGCTCAGTGTCGTTGCTATCGGACACAAAGGCATGGAACGTAAGCCTTTCAGTGAAGAACATCTGCAATGGGAAAAAGTTCATATCAATAAATACGGAGGACAGTAACGGTGGGTGCAGCAAAAGCAAACAATAACCGCGATACTTACAGGGCCACAGCGGTTACGTTGATTGTTTTCGGTATACTTTATCTGGTGGACAAATTGATACATTTCTCAAGTATTGGTCTGCCGTGGGTGATGAATAAGGATAATTTTCTGCTTTATACGGCGGTGATATTTCTCATCTTCAAGCGTGATAAATCAGTGGGACTGGTGTTGATTGGGCTGTGGCTGATACTGAATTTCGGATTGATAACGGCATTGCTTGGCACAATGTCTGACTATCTGTTACCTGTGGCTTTGCTGGTTCTCGGAATTATTCTATATTGGCTGGCTACAAGATGAAAAGGAGTGTACAAGATACGCCGGTAGTCTTTATCGGTGCCGGAAACCTCGCAACGAATCTGGCCAAGGCTTTATATCAAAATGGTTTTCGTATAGTACAGGTCTACAGCCGTACAAAAGAGGCTGCATGTGCCTTGGCTCAAGCGATAGAGGCGGAATATACGACTGAACTTTCGGAAGTATCCAGAGATGCCCGGCTCTATATTGTCTCTTTGAAGGATGCTGCTTTCGTGGAACTATTACCCGAGATTGTTGCCGGGAAGGAAGATGCTTTGCTGGTACATACAGCCGGGAGCATTCCGATGAGCATTTGGGAAGGAAAAACTTCGCGTTACGGTGTGTTTTATCCTATGCAGACTTTCAGCAAACAGCGCGAGGTGGATTTCCGTACGATTCCTTTCTTCATAGAGAGCAATTCATCCGAAGATACGGAATTGTTGAAGGCAATTGCTTCTGTCCTTTCGGAAAAGGTGTATGAAGCTACCTCTGAGCAGCGTAGAAGCCTGCATCTGGCAGCTGTGTTCACTTGTAATTTTACGAATCACATGTATGCTCTGGCGGCTGAATTATTGAAGAAATATAATCTTCCATTCGATGCGATGTTACCCTTGATTGATGAAACAGCCCGTAAAGTGCATGAACTGGAACCGAAGCAGGCTCAGACAGGTCCGGCTGTACGTTATGATGAAAATGTAATCAATAAGCATCTGGAGATGCTTGCTGATGAACCGGAGATGCAGGAATTGTATCAGCTTGTGAGCGAGAATATACATCGTTTGCATAACAAGTAATGTTTCGATGCATAACAAGCAATGTTTTGGTACATAACAAGCAATGTTTTGGTACATAACAAGCAATGTTTTGGTACATAACAAGCAATGTTTTGGTACATAACAAGCATAGTTTTATCCTAAAACAAGCATTGTTCTTTTTGAAAGATAACCTAATTAAAAACCGAATATAGTGAGTACTATCAATTACGATCTGAAAAAGATAAAAGCACTTGTATTTGATGTTGATGGCGTTTTGAGTGCTAACGTCATACCGATGAGTCCGGATGGAGAACCGATGCGTACCGTGAACATTAAAGATGGCTACGCTTTGCACCTTGCCTGTAAACAGGGTTTGTTACTGGGAATCATTACCGGTGGACGCTCTGAAGCTGTTCGCAAACGCTTTATGGCCTTGGGAATTCCTTCTGATGATATTTACATGGCTTCTTCCGTAAAAATCCATGATTATCATGATTTTCGTGACCGCCATGGCTTGAAGGACGAAGAGATTCTTTATGTAGGTGATGACATTCCGGATATTGAAGTAATGCGTGAGTGCGGATTACCTTGTTGTCCTAAAGACGCATCAGCAGAAGTGAAGACCGTCTCCCGCTACATTTCCTATGCCAATGGTGGCTATGGCTGTGGTCGGGACGTTGTAGAACAAGTATTGAAAGTTCAGGGACTTTGGATGGATGATAAAGCCTTTGGCTGGTAATCTCCTCTTAATACTTAATACTTAAAAATTAATACTTTAAATCGTTATGTTGGACAATTTAGAAAAATATAAGGTGATTCTTGCCTCGGGATCTCCCCGCAGGAGAGAATTGATGGCAGGTTTGGGCGTGAATTATGAAGTGCGGATTCTTCCGGATGTGGATGAATCTTATCCGGATACTTTGCAGGGGGAGGAAATACCGCTCTACATTGCTAAGGAAAAAGCGGACGCCTACATACCTATGATGCAACCTGATGAACTGATAATTACGGCTGATACGATTGTATGGCTGGATGGCAAGGTTCTTGGCAAACCCCGGGATAGGGAAGATGCTTTGCAGATGTTGCGGACTATGTCGGGACGTACCCATGAGGTTTTCACCGGCGTATGCATAACCACTACCGATTGGCAGCGAAGTTTTACAGCACAGACTGAAGTACGTTTCGCCACATTGAGCGAAGATGAAATTATATATTACGTAGATAACTTTAAACCGATGGATAAAGCCGGAGCCTATGGAGTGCAGGAGTGGATCGGTTTTATTGGGGTGGAGAATATCTCGGGGAGTTACTATAATATTATGGGACTCCCTGTACAGAGGCTGTACAGGGAATTACTGAAAGTGTAGTTGTCTTTATTCAATCATATCCAGCATTAATGGAATTTCCTCGGCTGAGATGCCTTGTTTGAGCAGACTGTTCCGGTCTCTGTCGAATATTTCCAGGAATGCGTCCTTGCTACCACTTTCTGCCATGGCCTTGCCATATAGTCCGGCAGCTTTTTCTATATTTCCCAATACCCATGCTACGTGTCCGGCATTGAGATAATCTGTTGCAAGCGGCTTGGCTGCGAGAAGTTTGTCATAATACTTCATTGCCTGTTCATGCTTACCACTGACAAATGAGCACCAGCCGATACCGCGCCATGCTTTCATGCAGTTGTTTTCCAGAAAGTCCAGTTTGAAGAAGTATTGTAGTGCATTTTCGTATCTTTTCTGTTCTGCCAGGCAACTTGCGGTATAGAATAACACATTGTGGTTCTCAGGTTGGATTGTTTCCACGCGGTGGTAGTACTCCAGAGCGGCATCGAAATTCTTCATCTGACGGTAACAGGTAGCCAGATGGCGGAGCGTCCACAAATGATCAGGTTTCAGCATATCGGCTTTCAGATAAGCATCCACAGCTTCCTGATAGCGTTTCTCCTTTTGCAGGCAGAAACCTGTTTTCTGGAAGATATCCGCATTGGCCTGTTTCCGGTCTATCAATATCCGGTAGAGCTCCAATGCTTCGGCAGGATGCTCTTTGCGGAAGTGGAAGTCGGCAACGGCCACCAATAGTTCGGGAGCACTCAGCAATTCTTTCAGCACAGGATTACGGTGCAAAGCAATCTCTTCCTGGAAGATGTTGTGGAACTCATACCTGCGTTGGCTGAGTTTGAAGAAACGATATAAATCGTGAATATACTGGTTGCTGATAACGTCAGGCCGTTCTGCGTATTGCTTCAGACTGGCGCTATTCTTCTCTTCCATAAAATCACTTTGATCCTGGGGCGTCATTTGGCTCAACATCATATCCCGCTGTCCTTGCGGAAGTTGGGCAATGGTGAAGCAGAATGAATACTTATCACTGTTGCAGAAGAATCCGGATTGCAGAATAATAGAGAGCACGGAACTTTCACCCGTTTGGTTCAGACCGACCTGGTGGATGATACTGGAGTGCATCCGGTCGAAAGGATAGAACCAGTTGTGTGGTTCGCGGAAGAAAGGATAGCCTTTCAGTTGTGCGAATGTACTCATATAGACATCAGCGCCTTCCAACTGTAAATCGTTCATTTCTCGTATTTTGTCTCCCAATCCTGATTGCTCGAAAGCCTGTTCCCAGTCCGGATTACGGTCGTTTTCATCAGTTTCTTCAAAACCGAATTTCATGTTGCGCATGATATTCACGTTCCTCATCATTTCGGGAATGATTTCTTCCCGCATCTTCTTGTCAATTTTTTCGGTTTCCTGGCTGCGAAGCAGTTGGATGTAAACACGGTTCACCTGTTTACTGAAGTCCGGATCTTCTCTGAAAAGAGAAATGCGTGCTTCCAGTTCCGGGTAGAGTGTAATGCGTGTGGGGTAGAGATGCAGGGTGATGACAAGTCCTACCAAAGCCCTTTGGTTGATTTGCGGATGGGTATGGCGGAGTCCGTCGAGCAGCCAATTGATCTTGCGTTCGTCGAAACACTCCATTAAACTAAGTGTGACAGCACTGACAAACAGACATAAATCATTGATTGGTAATGTTTCCGAGCGGAGCATATCTTCTGCCTGGGCAAATTCTTCCAAAGTCCAGTTATTGTTGCTCCAGGTGGTAAGAAACATAACCTGGTGTGTTTCTTCATGTCGCTTTAAGATAGCGTCCAAGCCCTGATAGTTTGCCAACTGTGATACAGCCATCTCGTCCGAGAATCCTTCCAGTATCCTCTGTTGGACAGAGAGGTCATAAGCCTTCGGCAACTGGTTGGGATTCCTGCGCAAAGAATGGTAGTAGTGGGTGGATATCTCATCCAGCAATAGGATGCGCGTCTGATCGGCAATTTCCCAGGTATCGGCTAATAGTTGACGATACAATTTATGCCGTTCCGGATCTTTCATTCCCAGCTTCATGTATTGCAGCATATACTGATAGGAAGTCTGGATTTGTTCCAGGCGGTTACGCAGGGTCCAGTCATTACTATTATACAAGAAAGCATCCAGCTGAACGAGAGCTTCTTTCAGTCGTTTATCTTCCAGTAAACTGGCTATCTGATAATATTGTTTTTGGATGGATTGTTCATTCATATTCAGTCCTTTCTATAATACTTTATTAATATAAGGCACAAAAATGATGCCAAAATAGTTCGGGTTCTTAGAAAATACTGACAGCAGTTTTGGTTGTCAGTAATTCCAGAGCTTTCATGCCCATTACGGAGTTGCCTTTGGAATTGAGTCGCGGACTCCATACAGCTACTGCGTACTTGCGTGGGCATACAGCAGCGATACCACCACCGACACCACTTTTCCCGGGTAATCCTACCAGATAAGAAAACTCTCCGGCTTCATCATAGAAACCGCATGTTTGCATAATGGCATTGATACGCTTCACCTGCGAAGTCGTCAGTTCGGTTCCATCAAAGCTGAACGGTCTTGTGTGATCGGCAAAGGGGAGGAAGGCGTGTGCCAGTTCCCGGCAATTCATGCTTATGGAACATTGACGGAAGTAGAAGCGAAGTACCCGCTCGATATCGTTTTCTATATTGCCGTGATATTTCAGCATATTGGTGATGGCGGCATTCAGATATCCATACTCCCGTTCGGAAGTAGCCATGCTTTCATTATATTGAATCATGTCATTGCCGCAGAGTTTCCGCACAAACGAGAGATATTCCCTTTCCGGATATTCAAGTACTGAGAGCAAGACGTCTGCCATTACCAATGCCCCTGCATTGATGAGTGGATTGCGGGGGATTCCTTTCTCCATTTCCAGCTGAAAGATGGAGTTGAATGCATTGCCGGACGGTTCTACGCCTATGCGTTTCCAAAGTTCGTTACCTATTCGGCCAAAGCTCATGGCAAGAGAAAATACTTTCGAAATACTCTGCACGGCGAAACGTTCATCACTGTCTCCCTGGGCATATTCTTTGCCTTCGATGGTGCGCAGACAGATGCCATAACGATCAGGATTGACTTTCAGCAGTTCAGGGATATAACTTGCCGGTTTGCCTTCCTGTGCATACGGCTGTATTTCTTCGTATATTTCTTTCAGAATTCGGATGTAATCCATAGCATGTAAGGTTTTTGTTTAAAAGCGCACTTGCAACTGTGCCTGCAATAAATTACTGTTTTCTCCGATATGGCGGTTGCAGTACGTATATTGTGCCTGTACTCTGCACTTAGGATAAAACCAGTATTGCAGTCCCACTACGTAATTGGTTTGCTTGTCATCCAGCACTTTGCTTTTGTTAAGATAGTCATAAGATGCAATGACATCCACTTTGGGGAATACATGTGCAGATGCCGTTACGTAGTAGCCGTCGCTTTTCACGTGTCCGTCTTTTCCGGCCAGGTATTCTGTGCGTACATCAACCGGTTTGGTCTTGATCACTGCACCTGCCGACCAACGGTTACGGGTATAGTTTTCACCCACCTGTATATCCGGATTCAGAGTGGAAGTGGCTACTGCGCATCCCTTTCCTTTAACAAAAGAACCGCCTACGGACAGCCAGCCGAGCGGATGAACCATCAGACTGCCTACAATATCTTTCTGGTTGTTCTTATCTTTCAGATTGATACCTTGTCCGTTCATCAATGCAAGATTATAATTTACCAGTTTGCCGAACAGGTCTCCATAAATCAGGAGACCCATATCGCGTCCGCTGCTGGAACCATATAACGGATCGCTGCCGTTGATACCGGCCAGGTAATTGACAGACTGCGCGTAGCAATTGATCAACTCTACATAGCAGGGAGACATTGGGTTTTCAATGGTATACATCGTTTTGAATTGTCCGATGCGGGCAGTCAGTTGGGGGAGGAATTTGTATTCGGTGTATGCTTCAAGTATTTTTCCCGTATTGGCAAAGCTGTACATAAAGTAACATAGCCAGCGGTCAGTGATTTTACCTTGTGCCATGAAGATAACCCGCTTGATGTCGAAGGTATTACTGCCGTCACCGGCATCATCATACGTATATCCCACCTGTGCATAACCGGCAAGGCTGATACGGTCTTTAAGAGTGTTTACTACATCGTTTAAACAAGCATCTTGTGCCGTTGCTATCAGGACAGAGAATAGGAAAGCGAAGGATAACAGAATTCGTTTCATTATTTTTATAGATGTGAAGATATAAGATTAAAAAAGGCAACCCTTCTTTTCAAAGAGCTGCCTTTGGGTATGATAATGTCTGTTTTTATTCGTTGATAGCAGCGATACCCGGAAGAACTTTTCCTTCGATTGCTTCAAGCAATGCACCACCACCGGTTGAAACGTAAGAAACACCACTTGCCAAACCGAACTTGTTGACGCAAGCTACAGAGTCACCACCACCTACGAGTGAGAAAGCACCGTTCTTGGTAGCCTCTACGATAGCTTCACCTACGGCACGTGAGCCATGAGTAAAGTTCTCGAATTCGAATACGCCAGTCGGACCGTTCCACAAGATAGTCTTGGAGTTTTTAATAACGTCTGTGAAGATTTTCTCTGTTTCAGGACCGATATCCAAACCTTCCCAACCATCAGGAATTTGGTCAACCGGACAGAACTTGGTGTTGGCGTCGTTAGAGAAAGCATCAGCAATCTTAGCGTCAACAGCTAATACCAGGTTTACACCTTTTTCTTTAGCTTTTGCTACCAGGTCAAGAGCCAGATCCAGTTTATCATCTTCGCAGATAGAAATACCGATCTTGCCACCCATAGCCTTAGTGAAAGTATAAGTCATGCCGCCAGCGATGATCAGGTTGTCAACCTTGCTCAGCAGGTTCTCAATGATTTCGATTTTAGAAGAAACCTTAGAACCACCCATAATAGCAGTGAACGGACGTTTGATGTCATTCAATACTTTATCAACAGCTTTCACTTCTTTTTCCATCAGGTAGCCGAACATCTTGCTGTCTTTGTCGAAATATTTAGCGATCAAAGCTGTAGAAGCGTGTGCACGGTGAGCTGTACCGAAAGCGTCGTTTACGTAGCAGTCAGCATAAGAAGCCAATTTCTTGGTGAATTCTTTCTGGCTTTCTTTTACGGCTTTCTTGGCGGCAGCTTTTTCTTCGTCTGTTGCATCTTCAGCCAAGCCACGGGGTTTGCCTTCCTCTTCAGCGTAGAAACGAAGATTTTCAAGCAACAGCACTTCACCCGGTTGCAGAGCAGCAGCCTTTACAGCAGCTTCTTCGCCCATACAGTCGTTAGCGAATTGCACCTCAACACCCAACAAATCTGACAGATGTTTCAGGATATGTTTCAAAGAGAACTTGTCAGCCGGACCTTTCGGACGGCCGAGGTGAGAACCAATAATTATACTGCCACCGTCAGCCAAAATTTTCTTCAGCGTAGGAAGAGCAGCACGCATACGGTTATCATCTGTAATGTTGAAGTTTTCGTCCAAGGGTACATTGAAGTCCACACGAACGAATGCCTTTTTACCGGCAAAGTTGAATTGATCAATTGTCATAATACTCTATTTTATTTAAAAGTGTTATTAATTCCTTTTTGTGAGTGCAAAGATAATGTATATTTCTTTCTTTTGCTATGAAACCGTCATTTATTCTTTATCTTTCGGCTTCTCTTTGCTAACTTTATACTTCTCGCAATAATATTTGCACATCAATTGCAAACCGCAGTTGTCACATTGCGGTGTACGTGCCTGGCAGACGTATCGTCCGTGCAAAATAAGCCAGTGATGAGCAATGGGAATGTCGGCTTCCGGGATGTTTTTCACCAGTTCTTTTTCTACGCTGAACGGGGTGGTGCATTGGTCCGAAACCAGTCCGAGGCGATGGCTTACACGGAACACATGGGTGTCTACTGCCATTGCCGCTTTGTTGAATACAACGGATTGGATGACGTTTGCCGTCTTACGTCCTACACCGGGAAGTTTTATGAGTTCTTCCAGTGTCCCGGGCACTTCGCTGTTGAAGTCTTTCACCAGCATTTGCGCCATGCCTACCAGATGTTTTGCCTTGTTATTGGGGTAAGACACGCTACGGATGTATTCATAGATCACTTCCGGAGTACTGGCAGCGAGAACTTCCGGGGTGGGGAAGTCGCGGTACAGTGGCGGAACAATCATATTCACCCGTTTGTCCGTACATTGGGCGGAGAGGATGACCGCTATCAGCAGCTGAAACGGAGTCTCATAGTGCAGTTCCGTTTCGGCTACGGGACGATTTTCCCGAAACCAGGCAAGGACTTTTTCATAACGTTCTTTCTTTCTCATCGCAATTTATTTTTATGGTAATTGGGAGCCACTTTGCCATTGAAGTAGAGCATGGATACAATGGTAAGGCAGGCTCCGAATAAATAGGCTTTATCAAAGGTGCTGACTTCTGCAATATATCCTCCTGTCAACATACCGATACCGATGCCCACATCCCAGGAGGTCAGGTAGGTGGAAGTGGCGGTACCACGTTGGCTGTTGGGGGCGAGGTTGACAAATAAAGTGTTGTAAGCGGGGAACATAATGCCGAACCCCACTCCCAGCAACAAGGCCACGAAAAAGAAAACAATCGTGCATGCCATGTTGTTCCAGCTGATAAGATATACACAGGCCGAAAGCAGGAAAAAACTGAACACCACGAGATACAGTCCGGCGGAAATAACCTGCGTTATCTTACCTCTGTCCACAATCTTTCCGGAGAATATACGTGAAATAGCCATTCCTATTGCCATGAAAGTGAAGAAGAAACCTGTGGTGGCATTAATCCCGATTTGTTTGGCATACATAGCCACATAGTTGGTCGTCATTCCATAAGGAATGGAAAGCAGTAAGAGACTGATACCTGCCGGAATACCTTTCAGTAATATGAATCGGTCGAGGGATATCGGTTCCCGTTTCACGGGTGGTTTATAAGGAGTCTTTACAAGAGAAGCGCAAACGAAACCCGCCATACAGGAACCCAGTGAACAGCAGAATATGGTAGTAAAACTCATTCCCGCATCATGCAGAAACAATCCTGACATCGGACCCACTGCCATTGCAATGTTGTTTGAAAGCCCATAATATCCCAATCCTTCTCCGCGTCGTGAAGATGGCATGATGTCAATCACCACAGTGTTACCACCTACGGTTACCATTCCGAACGATACTCCCTGTATGATACGGAATATGATAAACAGTGTAAGCGAGCCTGCAATGATGTATCCGGCAAACATCGTCATAAAGATGAAGTAAGCCATCAAATATAAAGGTTTACGTGCAAAACTGTCCAGAAAATAACCGGAGAAGGGGCGGATACACAATGCAGCTACTGTGTAGCAGGAAAGAATGATACCGATTGTGGAATTGCCGGCACTGAATACTTCGGACAGGTAAAAGGGAAGTACCGGTATCAGCAACCAGAATCCGAAATACAGCAGGAAGTTGGCTGCGAGAATAAAACAATAACTGGAAGTGACAAGCTTATCTTTCATTCTTATTAAATTGAGAGTTGAGAATTCTCAACTCTCTACTTATTTTAGTAAGCGGCTTCGAATTCCTTCAGGAATCTTGTGTCGTTTTCGGAGAACATACGAAGGTCTTTCACCTGATATTTCAGGTTCGTAATACGCTCGATACCCATACCAAGGGCATATCCGCTATATACCTTACTGTCGATACCGTTACTTTCCAATACGTTGGGGTCTACCATACCGCAACCCAGGATTTCTACCCAACCGGTATGCTTGCAGAACGGACAGCCCTTTCCGCCACAAATGTTACAACTGATGTCCATTTCGGCACTGGGTTCCGTGAACGGGAAATAAGACGGACGCAGACGGATCTTGGTATCTTCGCCGAACATTTCTTTGGCAAAGAGCAATAACACCTGTTTCAGATCAGTGAAAGATACGTCTTTGTCTACGTACAACGCCTCTACCTGATGGAAAAAGCAGTGTGCGCGATAGCTGATAGCTTCGTTACGATATACGCGTCCCGGGCAAATGATGCGGATAGGAGGTTGTGAAACTTCCATAACACGTGTTTGTACGGATGAAGTGTGCGTACGCAATACGATGTCAGGATGTGCTTCAATGAAGAAAGTATCCTGCATATCGCGTGCGGGGTGATCTTCGGCAAAATTCAATGCGGAGAACACGTGCCAGTCATCCTCAATTTCCGGACCTTCGGCAATACTGAAACCCAGACGTGCAAATATATCGATGATTTCGTTTTTTACGATGGTGAGTGGGTGACGTGTACCCAGTTCTACCGGATAAGCGGAACGAGTGAGGTCAATGTCGTCACAACCCGTATCCTGGCTTTCGAACTGTTCTTTCAGGGCGTTAATCTTGTCCTGTGCCTTGTTTTTCAGTTCATTCAGTCTCATGCCGACTTCTTTTTTCTGTTCGGCAGCCACGTTGCGGAAGTCTGCCATCAAGTCATTGATAGCACCTTTTTTACTAAGGAATTTGATGCGGAGTGCTTCCAGTTCCTCGGCGTTGGCAGCTTTCAGTGCTTCCACTTCTTGTAGAAGCTGGTTGATTTTATCTATCATATCGTCGTTATTATTTATTTCCGAAATACATAAAACGGTGCAAAGATACAACTTTATCATGATTTCGCTCCCAATCTTTTTATAAAATTAATCGGTCGCGGGGAAAAAGTCAGTGGCTGGTTAGGTGTAATTCTTCGTAGCATCTCCATGCAATCTCCGTATCAGGTCCGTATCAAGTCCGTATCAAGTCCATAGATGCTCCGTATCAACTCTATATTTTACCTGATTTCTTAGACACGGAGCAACTACGGAGCAACTACGGACCTGATACGGGCCGGGTACGAATCGTATAGATTGCGGATAATCATTATCCTTGTCAGCTATGCACCGTCCTTCTTATCTTTGTGGGAGGTTAATTAGCTTCTTCTTTGTTCTTTTTTAGTGCTTTCTGATAAAGTTCTTCTTGCAATACACAGAATTCTGCTACAAGCTCAATGGGAATACATGAGTCATTTTCATCTTCCGCATTATTCATCAATTGCTCGATTTTTTTAGAGAGGGAAATGTAACGCTGCATTTCAGGGGCATAAGGGTTAAGCGTATGCAGTATGATGTCGCTTTTCCCTGATTTAGTTTGTTTCATTTTTTATGATTGATTTATTAGGCAAAGGTAGCAGCTTTTTTTAGTATTCTTAAGTATTCTGGCGTAAATAATCTTTTTGCTAAGCAATTTTTTCGAACAGATATTAAAAAAGCATATTAATAGGCCTCTCTGATAACAACTTAATAGCTATTCAACTATCTTTATTACAGAAAATAGTGGCCACAAGTGTTTTCGTATTACTAACAATATCTGTATAGTGTCGGATTCTTAGCGGAAGGCATTATATAGTAACTAATTTGTAAACTATGGAAACCAAAAAAACACCCAAAGCAAACTTGGAAAACAAGAGACCCACGTGGTTACTTGTAGGTTATGTAGTCGTACTTGCCTTCATGTTCGTAGCGTTTGAATGGACGCGTGATATTAAGATTGACACGAGTGGTCGTATCGTTGAAAATGTATTTGAACAGGACATGGAGATCCCTCTTACAAGGCAGCCTGAGGTTGCTCCCCCACCTCCACCTCAAGTTACTCCTATTAATGATGTTTTAACAATAATAGATGATGACGCTAATGTAGAAGAAACCAATTTCGCTTCCTCGGAAGAAACCGGTGAGGATGTGGTAGTGAAACACATACCAGTCACTGTGGACGAAGATGTGCCGGTAGAAGATGAGATTTTTGAAGTTGTGGAAGAAAATCCGCAATTTCTCAATGGTGGTACAGTCGGTCTTTTACAGTATTTGAGTAAGAATATCAAGTACCCCACCATTCCACAAGAGAATGGAACCCAGGGGCGTGTAACTGTGCAGTTTGTTGTAAACAAGGATGGTAGTATCGTGGATGTGAACGTGATAAGAGGTGTTGATCCTTATCTGGACAAAGAAGCGGTTCGCGTTATTTCTACCATGCCGAAATGGAAGCCCGGAAAACAACGTGGCGTACCCGTACGCTGCAAGTTTACAGTGCCTGTGACGTTTAAGTTACAATAGGATAAGTTTTAGCAATCATTACATTGTTTGATTAAAGGTGAAATGGTTTGTTCGAGTGTGGATGCTTGAATGAACCATTTCACTTTATTCACTTACTACTTTTCCGGATTTATAAAAGATAGATGAGGAAATGGAATAAAAAAAGGAATATATCATCTTTCTGATATATTCCTCGTTTTCTATGGTGGAGAGTATCGGACTCGAACCGATCACCTCGACACTGCCAGTGTCGCGCTCTAGCCAGATGAGCTAACCCCCCCTTTTTTGACCCTTCGCTAACGTTTGCGAGGTTTCTCTCTTTTTGGTGGCGCAAATATAATGCATTATTCTGAAATAATTGCTATGTTTGCGAAACAAAGTGAAAGAAAAAATATGCTGATTTATAATACAACCTATCAAGTAGAAGAAGGACAGGAAGATAACTTCCTGATCTGGATCAAAGAATTCTATTTACCCGAAGTAGAAAAGGCAGGGGCATTGCATACACCGCGCATGGTTCGTGTACTCAGCCACCGTGAAGAGGGCAGCACTTGTTATTCCCTTCAGTTTGAAGTGGAAAATTCCGGTATATTGCATCGCTGGCATCTGGAACAGGGAACGAAGTTGAACGAAGAGCTGGTTAAGATATTCCAGGATAAAGTAGTAGGGTTTCCTACACTGATGGAGGTGATAGAGTGATACAGCCTGTCAAGGAAAAGATAATTCTGGGCATTGACCCCGGTACGACCATTATGGGTTACGGAGTTTTGCGTGTGCAGGGAACAAAACCTGAGATGATAGCTATGGGCATTATTGATCTGCGCAAAATGGGTGATCATTACCTGAAATTACGTCATATACACGAACGGGTGTTGAGTATTATCGAGAGCTATCTGCCTGATGAACTTGCCATTGAAGCACCCTTTTTCGGGAAGAATGTACAGTCTATGCTGAAGTTGGGGCGTGCACAAGGTGTTGCCATGGCGGCCGCTCTCAGCCGGGATATACCGATCACGGAATATGCTCCTTTAAAAATTAAAATGGCTATCACCGGAAACGGTCAGGCTTCCAAGGAGCAGGTAGCGGATATGTTGCAACGCATGTTGCATTTTGCAAAGGAAGATATGCCTACGTTTATGGATGCTACGGACGGTCTTGCCGCCGCTTATTGCCACTTTCTGCAAATGGGACGTCCTACAGTAGAGAAAGGATATCACGGCTGGAAAGATTTCATTGCCAAGAATCCCGATAAAGTAAAGCGATAATATCTCATACCTAATACTTGATACTTAATACTTAATACATGACATTTAATACTTAAAATAACGACCATGAAACTGAATGAACTTGCCTTGATTGGAGTGGCTGCTGCTACGATTGTCAGTTGTTCTCCGGCAAAAAAAGAGTACGCATCTTATGAGCTGTATCCTGTCCGCTCGGACGACTTGACGGAGATGGAGTATACTCCTGAAGTTACAAATTTTACATTGTGGGCACCCACTGCCGATGAAGTACGTCTGATGTTGTTTGATACCGGTGACGGTGGTCATGCTTATGAAACCGTTTCGATGGTGGCTGATAAGGAAGGGACCTGGACAGCAAAGGTGGAGAAAGACCTGATAGGGAAATTCTATACATTCAATGTGAAGATTAAAGATAAATGGTTGGGAGATACTCCGGGCATCAATGCTAAATCCGTAGGAGTGAACGGAAAGCGTGCCGCAATTATAGATATGAATGCGACTGATCCCGAAGGTTGGGCAGCCGATAAACGCCCTGCGTTGGCTTCTCCGGCAGATGCGGTTATTTATGAAATGCATCATCGCGATTTCTCTATTGATCCTTCTTCCGGTATTCAGCACAAAGGTAAATTCCTGGCATTGACAGAAGAAGGTACATTGAGTCCTGAACAATTGGCAACCGGTATTGATCACTTGAAAGAACTGGGGGTGACGCACGTACATCTTCTGCCATCTTATGACTATGCTTCCGTAGACGAGGCCAGATTGGATGAAAACAAATACAATTGGGGATATGATCCGCAGAATTACAATGTGCCTGATGGTTCATATTCTACCGATCCTTTTGATCCTGCTGTTCGTATTAAAGAGTTCAAACAGATGGTGCAGGCGTTGCATAAAGCAGGAATTCGCGTAGTGCTGGACGTGGTGTATAACCATACATTCAATACGGCTGAAAGCAACTTTGAACGTACGGTGCCGGGATATTTTTATCGCCAGATGCCGGACGGCAGCTTTGCTGACGCTTCCGTTTGCGGCAATGAAACGGCAAGTAACCGCCCTATGATGCGGAAATATATGATAGAATCCGTGTTGCATTGGCTTAATGAGTATCACCTTGACGGTTTCCGCTTTGACCTGATGGGAATTCATGATATAGCAACGATGAATGAAATTCGTAAGGCAGCCACAGCGGTTGACCCGAGTATCATTATTTATGGTGAAGGTTGGGCGGCTAAAGCTCCCCAGATGCCGGAAGACTCGTTGGCTATGAAAGCAAATACTTACCGGATGCCGGGTATTGCTGCATTCTCTGATGAAATGCGTGATGGATTGCGTGGTCCGTTCAATGATAATCATCAAGGTGCTTTTCTTGCCGGAGTTCCGGGAGGAGAGGAGAGTATCAAGTTTGGTATTGTTGGTGCTATCAAGCATCCGCAAGTGGACAATGATTTGGTGAATTATAGTAAGGCTTCCTGGGCTGAACAGCCGACACAGATGGTCAGTTATGTTTCTTGCCATGATGATATGTGCTTGGTTGACAGACTGAATGCAAGTGTTCCGGGTATTACGCCACAGGAGTTGATAAAATTGGATAAATTGGCTCAAACGGCTGTATTTACTTCACAAGGCATACCGTTTATTTATGCCGGTGAAGAGGTGATGCGTGATAAGAAGGGCGTGCATAACAGTTACCAAAGTCCTGACTCTATTAATGCTATTGACTGGAAACGTAAAGCAGAACATGCAGATGTTTTCGCTTATTATAAAGGTTTGATACAGTTACGCAAGAATCACCCTGCTTTCCGCATGGGAGATGCGGATCTGGTACGTAAGCATTTGGAATTCCTTCCGGTGGAGGGCAGTAACTTGATAGCCTACCGTTTGAAGGAACATGCCAACAGTGATGCATGGGAAGATATTATAGTGGCGTTGAACTCACGTAAAGAACCGGCTAAACTGACAGTTCCCGAAGGTAAGTATACGGTTGTTTGCAAGGATGGTTTCATCAGTGAAAAAGGATTGGGTACACTTTACGGATCAGAAGTGATCGTTCCTGCACAGTCTGCGTTGATTATTTATAAATAAGAATAGCGTATATATAATATAAAATATCGCCCCTACGAGTTGTGTTACTTGTAGGGGCGCATCTGTATTCGCCCGGATACATAAAAATTGAGAGTTTGGGCATTATATTATAGTTTGTGTTATTCTTTAGCGATATCCGTTTTCCAGGTAATTCCGCTTATATCCATTAATTCAAGTTTATATATTCCAGTTGGTATATCGCTAGTGTTTTTTTCAATATTAATTTCTGCTTTGGCCCCTAATGGAATAACGAGACTATGTTCCCCGGGTTTTACTTTTGCAACATATTTATTACGTATATTGCTTACCGGAAAATTAGCTAATTCTTCTGCACTCAGTTCAAGTACATTATTACCTGCATCATCTTTTAAAGTGATACCAATCAGAAAAGAACCGTAAACATCTATTCCCTCAACTCTTGATATTGTGAATTTGAGTTTGTTACCCTTTAACTGGGCATCAGAGATTTCGATTTTGGGTTTTACGGATTTATTATGTAATTCACCCCATACCCCACCATGGAAAACCTGATTGGTATAAAGTGTTAGTGCCAGAATGGCTATGCTGCCGGTAACTACTATCTTTTTCACAGTATTTTCTTTTATAGATAAATTTCCGGATGCTATCCAGGGATACCATTTACGTTTTTTCAGCCAGGGAGTTTTGGGCATAAGTATACGGTCGAGAGAATAAAATCCACCACCTGTCATGAATACAGTGAATCCGGATGCGACTCCTAAAACTCCAATTTGCCATTCGTCCAGGCAAGTTGAGCCAATCCAGCCCGAACCTAATAATATTCCTCCTGCCAGTCCAATCACTCCTGCACTTGCCAGTCTTGTGAAATATCCTAATATAAATAGTAAACCTACAATAGCTTCTATGATGGTGAAAAGAACCATTGCCCACCAAAGGATATCCGGAGTGCTTACGAGATATTCTATGACTGGCTTTATACCCAATGAATTCGGTAGAAAGTGGTTAAATTTTTCACCGATATATCCCGGGGCATCTTCTACCAGCTTATTTTCCAGAACTAATCTTCGCCAGAATGCAGAAAAATAAGTCCATCCGACTACCAGGCGGAGAGCCAGCGAAAACATACCGGAAAGGTCATAGGTCTGGCCTAACGGGCGTTCTGGTGTTGATTCTTTCTCCATAGACTCCTGTATTATTTATTTTGATTGTTCTTTTTTATGATATTTGGCTGCAAAATGTTTCCTAATAGGCCACCCATGACAGTTCCCCACAATGTGCTGTTTAGTGGAGATGAGGTAATTGGACAAGTACCCGTGCTACAGCCGACATACCTCCAATATAGATAGCCGCCAATAGCCCCAACTATTGCACCTACGATTGTAGGCCAATATCTTTTAGCGAATGTTTTTTCCATCCTTTTTTAATACTTTTGATACATGTCTTTTAAAGAAACAGATTTCCTAGGGAAATTGTTTCCCAATATATGGATTATTTTTCATATTAGTTGCTTAAAAAAGGAAGAATTGATTAAACTGCTCTCATTTTGAGCATTTAAAAGGAAAACTTGGTATCTTTGTGGCATCACTAAACAAAATACGTCTGAAATAATGCAACCATATACTATATGTTTGACGGGTGGTGTGGCCCGTAATCCACTTGTGCGATTAGCTGCACCTGCTTCCGCATCTTTTCCGGCAGATGAACACATTGCCATTGTCGGACCTAACGGTTCTGGAAAAAGCCTTTTGGTAGATATGCTTATCGGAAAATACCCTTTGAAGGAAGGAACAATAACCTATGACTTTTCTCCTTCAACGTCAAAAACAGTCTATGAGAATATCAAATATATTGCTTTTCGCGATACGTATGGTTCGGCGGATGCCAACTATTATTATCAGCAGCGCTGGAATACTCATGATCATGATGATGTTCCGTTAGTTAGGGATATGTTGGGAGAAGTCAGGGATGAAAAACTGAAACAAGAACTTTTTGAATTATTCCGTATTGAACCTATGCTGGATAAGCCGATGATTCTTCTTTCCAGTGGTGAATTGCGTAAATTTCAGTTAGTGAAAGCACTGCTTACAGCTCCCCGTGTTCTTATCATGGATAATCCTTTCATTGGACTGGATGCCCAGACCCGTGAATTGCTGAATACTTTGTTGGCAGGACTAGCCAAACGCTCTGCCGTACAACTTATCCTGATACTTTCTATGATGGATGATATTCCCTCATATATTAATAAAGTACTGCCGATAGCTAATCGTACGGTAGGGCAAATGATGCAACGTGATCAATATCTTACCATATTCCGGAATGCAGATATACTTGTACCCGAAGATTTACAGCAGCGTGTTATTGACCTTCCTTATGATAATACCAATTATGTATCCGATGAAGTGGTCCGATTGAATAAAGTCAGTATTCGCTATGGTGACCGTACTATTTTGAAAGAACTGGACTGGACAGTGATGCGCGGACAGAAGTGGGCGTTGAGTGGTGAGAATGGAGCGGGAAAGTCTACTTTACTTAGCCTTGTGTGTGCCGATAATCCTCAATCATACGCTTGCGATATCAGTCTGTTCGGGAGAAAGAGAGGGACGGGGGAGAGCATTTGGGAAATAAAGAAACATATTGGTTATGTCAGCCCTGAAATGCACCGTGCTTATTTGAAGAATCTACCGGCGATTGAAATAGTTGCCTCCGGCCTGCACGACAGTATCGGACTATACAAGCGCCCGAAAGCGGAACAGATGTCTGTTTGTGAATGGTGGATGGATATTTTCGGTATTGCTGCCTTAAAAGACAAACCTTTCTTGCAATTATCCAGCGGTGAGCAACGTCTGGCACTTCTGGCACGTGCTTTTGTAAAAGATCCGGAATTATTGATACTGGATGAGCCTTTGCATGGTCTGGATACATACAATCGTCGGCGGGTAAAGAAGATAATCGAAGCATTTTGCCGCCGGCAGGATAAAACCATGATTATGGTTACCCACTATGAAAGGGAGTTGCCCGCTACTATTACAGATCGCATAGCTTTAAAGCGTAATCGGTAATCAGTCAAAATTATGAAGAAACTGTTATTCCTGTTTTTGATACTTTTTTTCCTCTTTTCTTGTGGGAGAGGGAAGGCACCGATAAGTGAAAGTTCCCGGATAATACCCGACTCTTTCGCAATTGGTTTGAATTTGTATAATAAAGGAAGGGCAGTTTATCATCATTCCAATAACATGGACAGTATGTTATTCTATATGCAATTGTCTGAAGGTTTCTTCATACGTGATGGGCATAAAGCGCAGGTGAACCGTTACATTGCTTCTGTCTATTCGGCAAGAGGAGAATCGGATGAGGCTATCCGTTATTTTCTGAGGGCCAGTCGTACGGCTGAAGAATGGCAGTATAGTTTTATCTGTCAGGGAATAGCTGATGCTTATACTGCTGCCGGGCGTTTCCGGGAGGGGGTATCTGGATTAGATTCTATACGGAAGAATATGGATAACAGGCAGATGGTACCTTATTATCATTTAGCTAAAGGAAATCTTTGGGCCGGTATCAACGAATATGATTCTGCTTCTACCTATTATCGTATTGCGTCGATGTCCTTGAACCGTTGGGTTGCAGCCGAGGCATCCCGGAGGTTGAAGTTGCTATACTCTTCGCTGGGGAAAGACAGCTGCTCTTTCTATTCAGCACTTGCTGCTAATGAGCATCTTGTAAATGAACTGAGAAGAGAGGAAGGAGTTGAAAGCCGGACGAAGTATGAAAAGGCTAAACTGGAAAATGAACTGAACCGGTTGAAGATAGATAAGCAGAGGCGGGAAATCTGGCTGTTAAGTTTGGGACTTTGTTTTGTTGTGGCATTCGCTGCGAGTTATATTGTTTGGCAACGTCGCAAACGCCAGATGTATAAGCAGCTTTGGCGTGAGCAATCCCTGAGGCTGAGTCAGACGGAACAATTGTTACAGCAGTCGGAAGAGTTGAGTATATTGCGCGAAAAAGAGAGTCTGCTTCGCGAATCGCTTTTTCGACGGATGAAGTCGTTTCATAAAATTCCCTCTTTGGAAAAAGAAGAAGAGAGTACTGAAGAGGAAAATGATAATCAAAATCGACGTATAGCCTTGTCTAATGAAGAGTGGGAGGATATACGCCAAACGGTGGATGGAAGTTATGATAATTTTTCAGCGCAGTTGCTGGAAGCTTTTCCGGGATTGAGCATGAAGGATGTGTATTTCTGTTGCCTGGTGAAAATAAACGTTAGTATTAAAGATCTATCTGACATTTACTGTATCAGTCGTACCTCGATAAGTCGTAAGAAACAACGGATGAAACGAGATAAGTTGGGATTGACGGAGAATAATGAGACTTTGGATGATTTTTTGCGCCGTTTTTGAGCATTTGTCTATACTTATTGTGATTGACTAATTTATATGTAGCTTATAATCATATATTTATGTGCTTGAAAACTTGTACCTTTTGTCTATAAGATAATTTGTATTTCCTTCCTTGTCCAGCTATCTTTGCCTCATTGTTTCATGTAAAAAATAAGAATATGAAAAGCAAACAATGGAAAAGTGCAGGACTGATATGCCTGATGTTTATTGGAGGGTTGAGTTCTTGTACAAATGGTGGACAAGGATCAAAAGGTGATGCATTAGACGCACAACCGATAGTTGGCTCGGTGGAGATTTTAAACGGAGATTCTGTATGGGTTTGCAACCTATCGGCACTGAAAGATACATTAGTACTTCCATTGAGTTATTTTGCAGATGAATTGCAGATTGTGAAGTTGGATAACCGGGATGAAGCATTGGTGCCTGTGCGGAATGTGATTGTTTCTGACAATTATATATTGGTATGGGGCAAAGACCAAACTCCTTTTAAGCTTTTCGATAAATCAGGGAAGTTTCTTGGCAATGTGGGGGCGTTTGGACAAGGTCCCGGTGAGTATCAGTTGATTTATGATGCCCAAATAGACGAGGCTGGTGGGCGTATATATTTGCTTCCATGGAATGCAAGATCTCTGCTGGCCTATGATTTGAAAGGACAGGCTGTACAGAACATTCCATTACTTAGTTTGGTGCCGAAAGGTGTCTTCAAGGTAAATACAAAGGATTCTCTTTTGTCTGTATTCCTTCTGCCTTTTGATTATTTGCCGTATGTGGCATGGACTCAGAAGTTCAGTGGAGAAATACAAGATACGATACGTTCACGCCATCTGGCCTTAAAACCTGATTTCAGCAATGAGGTACACAGTAATAAGAATGGTGCTGATTTTGATGTATCTCTTTCCCCATTCTGGGAACGCCGTTCGGATAGCCTTTATCATTATGCCGACGGGCGTTTGAATCCTCGTTTCACTATGAGTTTTGCTAAGAAAGAGGTTCCTATCCATGATTATAGGGAACTTCCACATCATTTCTTGGGAAGTATATTTGTAGAAAAACAAGTGGATGAAAATAATTTTGCGACTGAGGCCCCTGCCGATTTTGTCATAGATAAACAGTCTTTGAAAGGGGCTTTCTATAAAATAGAGAATGACTATCTGGGAAATTTACCTATTTCTTGGTTTTCAGACTGTTGCTCAAACGGATATTATACGGCCAACATGGAACCTGTAACTCTGAAGGAAACATTGGAAAAATATCTGGTAGATGCTAAAGACATTTCTGCTGCCGACCGGGAACGTATACAAAAGCTGGCAGATAGCATTCATGAGAATGACAATAACTATATTCTGTACGCTAAGTTGAAATAATAAATGAAACACTTACTTTACATTATATTGCTGTCTCTATCGTTTCTCTCTGCCTGCAAGCCGCGGGCAGAGCAGAAACAGCGGGAGGCGAACGACACGATTATTGCAGAAACTCCGAAAGTAATACAAGATGCTCAGCTGGTAGCCGGATGTGTGACATTAAAAGATGAAGATTTCGGAGAACTTATAGAATTGGCTGGTATTCATCAAATATTAGATGAAGAAGGTCCTATCTATTGTTTCTCCTTCCGGTAACCGGATGGCATATGCCTATAAATATTTTCGTAAAGTCTTGGTAATGGATACATCTGCTCAAACCGTACGGGATATTACTTTTGCTGCTGATGGTGTGGAAGCCAAGAATGATATACTAACATTAGGTCCGGATAATGTGACTTATTATTGGGGAATATCTGCTACGGATGATTATTTCTTCCTATAAACTTGACCATTGGGGCAGGGTTGTATCAGATGGGAAGCGATTGTATCAGGTATGTTATATGTATGACGATCCGCTCTTTTTGTATATATTACCCGGAAAAGAATAAAAGAGGTTCGTAAGATAAAAGGCTAAAATGATTCATCTCTAAAAAATACTTTTTATATTTGCAGCCGTTATGGCGAAGTATATACTTTTATTTTGCATATTATTAGGTGTATTCCTTGTATCGGGATTCGAATCTGTATCCGGTGATGTGAAGGAGTATGAGGAACTTTGTGTAACAGACCTGCAGCAGGGTAGGACGGAATGTAATATATCTGAGGTAGGTGCAGAGCAATGTAGGAAAGTTGTCTATGGCGGAGAATATGCAAGTAAGGCTATTGGTAATATAGCAACATCCGTTTCACGCAGTAATATTCCTTCTTCACAAGTTCTAAGATTTAATGCCCTTTCAGTTGTAGCAAAGATCGTCAAATCCATAAAGGTGCTACTTCCCGAAGAAAAAAGAATGTCTTTTCCGTATCAACTCTCTCTTACTCACTATTCCAGTAGATACTATATCTATGCGTTAAGACATATTATTATTTAATCTTTCTCTTTTCTATAAGGCATTTAGTGTGTCTTATATCTTCTTATTACTTCAATTCATATGTATTCCTTTCATTGAGAATAACTGGAAAGTCATATCTCTGTTGTGGAATATGTATATACCTATATGTTAATACTCAATAGATAATGGAATTTATATTAGATTTTATTCTTCACATTGATCAATATATGATAAACATTGTGCAGGAATATCATGCCTGGACTTACATAATATTGTTCATAATCATTTTTTGTGAAACGGGATTGGTTGTTACTCCTTTTCTTCCGGGAGATTCATTACTCTTTGTGGCGGGAGCTATTGCCTCGTTACCCGGGACGCCTCTTGAGGTAAATATTCTTGTTTTGATCTTGTTTTTCGCCGCAGTTCTGGGAGATTCTTGTAATTATATGATAGGGCATCTCTTCGGACGCAAATTGTTCAATAATCCCAAATCCAGAATATTCAAACAAAGTCATTTGGATAAAACACATGAATTTTATAAAAAGTATGGAGGCAAGACCATAATTATAGCCAGGTTTGTCCCTATTGTGCGCACTTTTGCTCCGTTTGTAGCAGGAATGGGTAAAATGCATTACTATTATTTCATGGTATACAATCTGATAGGAGGTGCAGCTTGGGTGGCACTTTTCTGCTATGCCGGATATTTCTTCGGAGACCTCCCGATTGTGCAGGAAAATCTTAAATTGTTGATTGTGGCAATTATAGTCATATCCATATTACCTGCCATTATAGAGGTGATACGGGCAAAAAAGAAATCAAAAAAATAGAAATAATTTGATATATTTATTCTTATGAAAAATTCTTTTTTTAGCAGGTTTACTCCCAAAGAACCTAAGTTTTTTCCTCTGTTGAAACAATTGTCTGAGATTTTGTCTGCATCATCCACTCTTTTGGTAGAAAGTTTACAACATGATAAACCGGAGGAGAGAGCAGATTATTATAAAAGAATAAAAGACCTGGAACGTGAGGGGGATAAATTAACTCATTTAATCCTTGATGAGCTTGGAACTACTTTTATTACTCCTTTTGACCGTGAAGATATTCATGCGTTGGCTTCAACCATGGATGACGTTATAGACGGGATAAACAGTTGTGCCAAACGTATTAATATCTATAATCCCCGCCCGATTTCCGATAGCGGAAAAGAGTTGAGTCGCCTGATTCAACAGGAGGCTGTATATATTGGCAAGGCGATGGATGAACTTGAAACTTTCCGTCAGAAACCGGCCGCATTGCGTGGATACTGCAATAAGTTACATGATATAGAAAATCAGGCAGATGATGTATATGAACACTTTATCACGAAGCTTTTTGAAGAAGAAAAGGATTGCATTGAACTTATCAAGATTAAAGAGATCATGCATGAATTGGAAAAAACAACCGATGTGGCAGAGCAGGTAGGTAAGATACTAAAGAATCTGATTATAAAATATGCATAGAAGAATCTGAGAACATGGAATTATTAGTAATAATTATTGTACTGGCTCTGATATTCGACTATATCAATGGCTTCCACGATGCGGCAAATTCAATAGCCACTATTGTATCGACCAAAGTTCTTACTCCCTTTCAGGCAGTAATATGGGCGGCTTTCTTTAACTTTGTTGCATTTTTTATTGCCAAATATTTAATCGGCGGTTTCGGTATAGCCAATACTGTGTCCAAGACTGTGATGGAACAGTTTATAACACTGCCTATTATATTATCCGGAGTGATTGCTGCCATAGCATGGAATCTGTTTACCTGGTGGAGAGGTATTCCCTCATCTTCTTCCCATACCCTTATTGGCGGATTTGCAGGAGCCGCCATTATGGCTCATGGTTTCGATGCTATTCAACTCAATATCATTCTGAAGATTGCGGCTTTCATATTTCTTGCTCCTTTGATAGGAATGATTGTTGCCTTCGGATTTACATTGTTGGTTCTTTATGCTTGTCGGCGTGCGCATCCCCATACGGCTGAAGTCTGGTTTAAGAAATTGCAACTTGTCTCTTCGGCTATGTTCAGTATAGGGCATGGTTTGAATGACTCGCAAAAAGTAATGGGTATTATAGCGGCGGCCATGATAGCAGCCCATTCGGAAGGCTTGGGAATGGGAATAAACAGTATTGAGGATTTACCGGATTGGGTGGCATTTTCGTGTTTTACAGCCATTTCTCTTGGTACAATGTCCGGTGGGTGGAAGATTGTGAAAACGATGGGTACCAGGATTACTAAAGTAACACCTTTGGAAGGTGTTGTCGCGGAAACAGCCGGTGCTTTTACTTTATATCTTACGGAGTTCTTGAAAATTCCGGTGAGTACTACACATACAATTACCGGAGCTATTATTGGAGTCGGTGCTACCAAAAGACTCTCCGCTGTACGTTGGGGAGTGACAAGAAGTCTGATGACTGCTTGGGTACTGACTATTCCGGTGAGTGGGCTCTTGGCAGCTGGAGTTTATTGGGTTATTACCCTTCTTTCCTGAATCAAATACAAGTAACAATTAGTTAATAATGAGGTTATGAATTGGAATTCACATCAATTTGAAATGTTGGATTGGGCTATCATTGTTATCGGTGTGGCTCTTGTGGCATGGTTTGTTTGTCGTGCCATTCGGAGAAGTAAAGCTGCTAAGGTAGGCGGCGAAACAAGTGACGATTACTTCCTTTCGGGACGTAATGAAACATGGTTTACCATCGGTGCAGCTATTTTTGCGGCCAACATTGGTTCGGAACATCTTGTGGGGTTGGCAGGTGCAGGAGCTGAAACGGGTTTGGGTATGGCTCATTGGGAAATGCAAGGCTGGATGATCTTGATTCTTGGTTGGTTCTTTGTACCATTCTATGAGCATAGTAGGATTTTTACTATGCCGGAGTTCTTGAGTCGACGTTTTACGCATAATACCAGTTCAGCTCTTTCTCTGATAACTCTTGTAAGTTATGTGCTGACTAAGGTGTCTGTGACGGCTATTACGGGTGGTATCTTTTTTGAAGGTTTGCTTGGATTGCCCTTCTGGTATGGGGCGATTGGTTTAGTACTACTGACAGGAGTATTTACAATTTTTGGTGGTATGAAAGGTGTAATGACGATTTCAGCTATTCAAACTCCTATTCTTATTATTGGTGCCTTTTTAGTGTTGTTTCTTGGATTACATGCTCTGGGAAGTGGTTCTATTGTAGATGGATGGAATGCCATGCTGGCTCATGCTCAGACATTGAATAAGGGAGTGGACGGAACCAGCTATGGAATAAATCACTTGATGCACTTTGAGGAAAGCGACCCTCTCTATGGTCGTTTCCCTGGATTTGGAGTCTTTATTGGTGCTGCAATTATCGGTTTTTGGTATTGGTGTACTGATCAGCATATTGTTCAGCGGGTGCTTGCGGCAAGAAATATGAACGAAGCTCGTAAAGGAACTATTTTTGCAGGGTATTTAAAAATACTTCCTGTTTTTATGTTTCTTATTCCCGGTATGGTTGCTGCCGCTTTGTATGCCCGGCCTGATTTTGCTGCACTGATGACTAATGCAGAAGGAGAGATGGTGACGGATGAGGCTTTCAGTGCTATGGTGCGTTATGTGTTGCCTGTCGGTGTAAAAGGCATTGTGACTATTGGTTTCATTTCTGCTTTAGTCACTTCACTGGCTGCTCATTTTAACTCTTCCGCCACTCTTTTTACAATAGACTTTTATAAACATTATCATCCTGAAGCATCCGAACAAAAACTCGTGTGGATGGGGCGTATGGCAACTTTAGCTGTTGTTATATTAGGTGTGGCTTGGATTCCTGTCATGCAAATGATGGGTAAGAGTCTTTATGGTATTCTTCAGGAAATGCAATCGTTAATAGCCCCGGCTATTGCTGCTGTATTTATTCTAGGTGTATTCACTAAGAGAGTGACCCCGAAAGCTGGTGAGATAGGGTTAATAGTTGGTTTTTTGATAGGTATGGGCCGTTTAGCTATAATGGCGATTTTCCCTGCGAAAGTGGGAAGCCCTGATTTCCTTGATTATCCGACATTTATTCAGTCTTTTTTGGGTATTAACTGGTTATGGTTTGAAATTTATTTGCTCGTATTCACAATGCTGTTGATGATAAGTATCAGTTTCTTTACCAAGCAGGCCAGTGAAGAAAAACTGAAAGGTATTACATTCCTGACCCAAAGTCCTGAACAGAAGGCTGCTACACGTGCCAGTTGGGGTAAAATGGATGTTATTACTTCATTGGGAGTTGTGCTTATTTGCATCCTTTTCTACATCTATTTCTGGTAGTCTTGTTTTTTTATATTGTAACCATTAGAAGCAATGTATAGAATACCGGATAAAATGATGTAAATCAGTTTATCCGGTATTCTAATACTTTTTTTGAATGATTTTGTTATTATTGGAAAATATGAAATAAATATTAATTTATTGATAAAAATGTATTCATATTAAAGATAATTACTACGTTTGCACTCGTTATGATGAAGTATATCTTTTGCATATTGTTTGGTTCACTTTTAATGTTAGGATTTCATTATGCTCCTGATGAAAAAGTGCAAGAGGCTCAGCCCAATGCCGGGGTTGTTGCCATGGATGTGCAATCTGGTACCAGATTGGCACAGAAGATTTCTGTGACTGTTGCCGGACAATCATATGGAGGAAGCCACGCTTTCGATAGCGAAGCATCCGATTATACAATTAGTGACGGGTTGTTAGGTGGTTTGTTTTCTTTCAGAAATACCACAGTTCCTTCTAAAGCCTTGAGATTTTGTTCTGCTACAATCGTGCAGATGCTTTGTCTTTCAGATACTCAACTTCCGGAAAATAAATGGAGAGGACTTTCTCCGGATACCAATTATATTAAATATTCTAATGGATACTATGTCTATACATTAGGATATATTCTTATTTAATTCACATTTCTTTTCTAATTTGTTGATAGGGTGAGGAGTAACTGCTTCTTTTCTGCAGGCTCTATCTATTGCTTCATTTATCTTTATTATTTCTTATTTAATTTCATGCTGACATGGAAAACAAAAAATGTATTTCCTATGGCTTGGAGCATGAGGCGGGTGTCATCATATCGCACTGCTATCAGTGCGGTAAATGTACAGCAGGGTGTGTCTTAGCGGAAGAAATGGATTTTCCTCCCAGTTTCTTGGTACGTTTGCTTCAGACAAGAACCCCTGAAAATGACAATCGTGTGCTTGGTTCCAATGCTATCTGGATTTGTTTGAATTGTGAGAATTGTATTGCACGGTGTCCTAAAGAAATTGATATTCCTAAAATCATGGATTATCTACGGGAGCAGTCCCGCCACCGGAACTGTATAAATAAACAATCCCGGCCTGTGGTTGCTTTCCACAGTGCTTTCCTGCAATCAGTGAGATATACCGGAAGGTTGTATGAGATAGGTTTAGTTGCCGGGTTTAAGGTGCGTACCTTTCGCATGCTACAGGATGTAAACCTGGTTCCGGGTATGTTGAAGAAAGGAAAATTGAACCTTTTGCCGGAATGTATTGAGAGTAGGCAGAAAATAAAGAAGATATTTTCCCAAACTATTGATAAAAAAGAAAAGTAGAAAAGTATGAGAATAGGTTTCTATCCGGGATGTTCGCTGAATGGTACTTCCCGTGAATACAATGAGTCGGTTAAGGCAATAGGAAAGGCTTTGGGGATCGATTGGGTAGAGTTGAAAGATTGGAATTGTTGTGGTGCCACTGCGGCACATTCCATGAATAAAGAATTGTCTTTAGCACTGCCTACTCGTATATTGGCATTGGCCGAAAAACAAGACTTTCAGGAAATAGTGGTTCCTTGTGCTTCCTGCTATAATCGTCTGAGTGTGGCGCAATATGAATTGGAAAATAATGAAAAGTTGAAGGATGATGTGCTGACGGTGGTAGGTTTGCCTTATCTGGGAACAGTAAAAGTATTGAATGTCCTTCAATTTATAGAAAAATATATATTAGATATATTGCCGGATAAGATTGTACGGCCATTTGCTCATCAGGTGGCTTGTTATTATGGCTGTTTATTGCTTCGTCCGCATAAAGTTTTAAAGTTTGATCGTTTGGAGGATCTGCAAAGTATGGATAAGATTATGTCAATATTGGGGGCTAATCCTATAGACTGGGCATTTAAGACTGAATGTTGCGGGGCGGGCTTGTCCGTATCGCGCACAGATTTGGTTGGGCGTCTTTCTGGAAATATCTTGAAAGATGCCAGCGACAGAGGAGCGGAAGCTGTCATTGTGGCTTGTCCGATGTGTCATTCCAATTTGGATATGCGTCGTTCTACGATCAACAGGCATTTGATGGAACCGATAACAATACCTGTGCTATATGTAACTCAAGTGTTAGGATTGGCTATCGGACTTTCAGCTAAAGACTTAGGGTTGAGGCGTCATTTTGTGGGTGTAAACTTAAAGGAGGCTGAGTTATGTCAAGAATAGGTGTCTTTATATGCCATTGTGGAGAAAATATCGGTGCTACTGTTGATTGTGTTAAAGTTGCTGAGCTGGCTGCGAATATGGAAGGCGTGGCATACGCAGTTGATTATAAATATATGTGTTCGGATCCGGGGCAGACACTCATAAAGAATGCAATTAAAGAATATGATTTGGATGGTGTGGTAGTAGGTGCATGTTCTCCCCGTATGCATGAACCGACTTTTCGTCGGGCATGTGCCGAAGCAGGTTTAAATCCTTATTTGTGTGAAATAGCCAATATTCGTGAACATTGTTCTTGGGTGCATAATAAAGGAGAAGCAACTACACGTAAGGCTGTTGACATTGTGAGAAGTTTGGTTGAGAAGGTAAAGCGGAATCGCCCACTGAATCCGATACAGGTTCCTATTACTAAAAAGGCTTTGGTGATAGGTGGCGGAATAGCTGGTATCCAAGCAAGTCTGGATATTGCCAATTGTGGATATCAGGTGATTTTGATAGAGAAAGATCCTTCTATAGGCGGGCATATGTCACAGTTGTCAGAAACATTCCCGACTTTAGACTGCTCTCAATGTATCTTGACTCCACGTATGGTTGAGGTGGCTCAGCATCCTAATATTACGCTCTATACCTATGCGGAATTGGAAAGTCTGGAAGGATTTATAGGTAATTTCAAAGCAAGTATTCGCTTGAAAGCAAAGAGTATTGACGAAAAGTTATGTACCGGTTGTGGACTTTGCACAACGAAATGTCCCACAAAGAAGATTCCGAGCGAATTTAATGCAGGTTTGGGAATGCGGACTGCAATTTATGTTCCGTTTCCTCAGGCTGTTCCTAATAAGCCGGTAATCGACAGAGTACATTGCACTCATTTTCGGACAGGAAGGTGTGGTGTTTGCGAAAAGGTGTGTCCGACCGGAGCTATTCGTTTTGACCAAGAGGACCGTATTATATCAGAAAATGTCGGGGCTATTGTGGTTACTACCGGATTTAATGTACTGAATACAGACTTTTTCCCGGAATATGGCTATGGAAAATATAAAGATATTATTACCGGGATTCAGTTTGAGCGGTTGGCTTCTGCATCTGGACCTACTTTAGGAGAAATTCGTCGTCCTTCAGATGGTAAAATCCCCCAAAAGATTGTGTTTGTTGCATGTGCCGGTTCACGTGATCCGGCAAAAGGTATTCCTTACTGTTCCAAAAATCAGCATAAAGTACACGATGGTGAATCCTATGTCTTTTATATGGATATTCGTGCGGGTGGTAAGAATTATGAAGAATTTGTGCGCAGAGCGATTGAAGAAGATGGGGTGAATTATATACGAGGACGTGTTGCCCGGATTTATGAAAAAAATGGCAAGTTGATTGTAAAGGGAGTAGATACTTTGCTCGGTGCTTCTCCTGTTGAGATAGAAGCGGATATGGTGGTACTGGCTACAGCAGGAGTAGCAAATAAAGGTGCAGAAGATTTGGCTCAGAAGATGCATATCTCCTATGATCCATATCAGTTTTTTGCAGAAGCGCATCCTAAGTTGAAGCCGGTAGAAACGAATACTGCCGGTATCTTTCTGGCGGGGGCCTGTCAGGCTCCAAAAGATATTCCCGAGACAGTGGGGATGGCATCGGGTGCAGCTGTGAAAGTAGCAAGCTTATTTTCACAAGCCAACTTGGTGCGTGAGCCTATGATTGCTGTTGTCAACCGGACTGCACCTCCCTTGTTCAGTACTTGTGTAGGGTGTTTTATGTGCCAGACCGCTTGTCCTTATCAGGCTATTGAACGTGAAGAGATAAAAGATCGAACAGGCAAAGTTTTGAAAACAATAGCTAAAGTTAATCCGGGGCTTTGCCAGGGCTGCGGAACATGTGTTGCTTTTTGCCGTTCTAAATCGATTGACATACAGGGATATTCCAATGAGCAGGTATATGCCGAGGTGATGGCTCTGTTGAACAATTAAAAGGAAGTAAGATATGAATGAGAATAAATCAGAATTTGAACCGAAGATTGTTGCTTTTGTCTGTAACTGGTGTACCTATGCCGGAGCTGATCTAACCGGAACAAGTCGTTTGAAATATGCCACCAATGTGGAGATTGTACGTTTTCCATGTACAGGTAGGATTGATTTTATGTTATTGCTGAAAGCCTTTGCTGGTGGAGCCGATGGCATTATAGTATCTGGTTGCCATCCGAATGATTGCCACTATACATCCGGAAACTTTCATGCCCGCCGGCGTTGGATTGTCTTTCGCGGACTACTTGATTTCCTGGGCATTGATGTTCGGAGAATCTGTTATTCTTGGGTATCGGCAGCCGAAGGAGCCAAATGGGCAGAGTTAGTCAATCAGACAGTTGCAGCTATTCGAGAGTTAGGTTCTTACGAAGAATATAAGAAGGTAGCTGAATATTTGGAACAGGAGGTGGCTTATGAATAAATTGGTCGAAAAAGTAAAGTCACTTTTCACCGAGGATCTCGTGAAATTGGTTATTGGCTTTGAGAAGGGGAGCCACGGAGTACGCCCATTTTTTTGTAGAAATATAGAGGACGCAGATAAACTGGTTTGGGATGACTTTTGTACAAATAATATTGCAGTTTATTTGACTAAAACGGAATTATTCGGTACAGATAAAACAGCCTTGTTTGCTAATCTTCCTGCACTGCGTACTATTCTGCAACTAGCGTCAGAAAATCAATTGAAGCAGGAGCAATGGATTATTCTCACATTGAATGCTCAGGAAGAAATTATTCAGTTCGACAACTTTGAAGATATTTATGCTTATATGGCTGACTATCCGATGCTGACGAGTGAAGAAGACCGCCAACTGATAGAGAAGATACAAAACATGGCCCGTGAAGACAGGTGGCAATATTGGATTCATGAAATGTCAAAATGCATCAAGTGTTATGCCTGTCGTGCAGCTTGTCCATTGTGTTATTGCAATCGATGCATTGTTGAAGTGAACTGTCCTCAGTGGATACAGGCATGGTCGGCTCCGCTGACTAATATAGAGTGGCAGATAAACCGGGTCATGCATATGGCTGGGCGTTGTGTAGAATGTGGAGCGTGTGCAAAAGCTTGTCCTGTAGGTATTCCTCTTCATTTGCTGACACAGAATATGATGGAGACTATCCGGCATGAGTTTGAAAAACAACCGGGTAATCTGAGGAATAAGGGAAATGTACTTGCCACTTTTAGAGTGGAAGATAAAGAAGACTTCATACATTAATGGAAACAATGACTAATTTACATATCAGCCAGCATGCTTTGGAGCAATGGCTTTATCAGATGGTAAACAGTAAGATAGAAGTGTTTACCCCTGTACATGATGGAGAAAAAATAGATTTCCGGTTATTGGCTTTCGGTGATAAAGTTGCTGATGATTATGTACAGACTACCCAATCCGCGAAGCGTTTTGCCTTTCCAAAGGCAGAAAAGTTATTCTCATACAGAAAAGAAGGGAAAGACGTAACCTTACAGGAAAGGAACTTGAATGATTTTCCGGAAATTGTGCTTTGGAAGGTGCGTCCTTGTGATGCGGCTGGTATTGCTCCACTTACCGGTATTTTTAACTGGGATTATAAAGACAATATATATAATGCGCGGAGGGATAAAATAACTCTAGTTAGTTTCAGTTGTACCCGATGTGATGAATATTGTTTTTGTACTTCTGTCCATGGCGGTCCGGGAAACACGGAAGGCAGCGATATACAAGTTACAGAATTACCGGATCGGAGTGCTTTGGTGGAGATATTGACTCCGAAAGGTAAATTGTTGATAGAACGTTTTGTAAAGGAAACTACACCAGCGGACGGAATAGATAAAGAGACATATTTGGCTTCTGTCCCGGTTCGTTTCCAGTTAGAACAGCTCCGTGGAAAACTGGAAGGAGCTTTTGATAGCCCTATTTGGAAACAACAATCCGAGCGTTGTTTGGGGTGCGGCGCCTGCGCATTTGTTTGTCCCACTTGTGCTTGTTTTGATATTCAGGAAGATGCTCGGGGAAGTTCCGGTAGTCGGATTCGTTGCTGGGATTCTTGTGGTTTTTCTTTATTTACTCAGCATACGTCCGGACATAATCCCCGACCTACTCAAAGTACCCGCTGGAGACAGCGTATTCTACATAAGTTTTCATACATGCCGGATCGTATTAATGAAACGGGATGCACCGGATGCGGACGTTGTTCTCGTGCCTGTCCGGTCGATATGAATATCGTTGAACATTTAATGTCAATAGAAAATCATGGGTAAACAGAAAGATTCCCTTTATCTTCCATGTCGGATGATAATTGAAAAAATAACAGATGAAGCTCCCGGAGTCCGGACATTCCGCCTGAAATTCAAGGAAGAACGGGAAGGTGAGGATTTTCATTTTAAGGCCGGACAGTTTGGTGAATATTCTGCATTCGGTGAGGGGGAGTCTACTTTTTGTATAGCCTCTTCTCCTACGCGCAAAGGATATATAGAATGTACTTTCCGACAAGCCGGAAGAGTGACTACAGGCTTATCCAGATTGGAAACGGGCGCCACAATCGGTTTTCGCGGACCATTTGGCAATACGTTTCCTTTGGATGAATGGAAAGGAAAGAATCTTTTGTTCATAGCTGGCGGAATAGCGCTTCCGCCTATGCGATGCGTAATCTGGAATGCCTTGGATTTGCGTGAAAATTTCAATGATGTCACGATTATTTATGGAGCGAAGTCTGTGGCTGATTTGGTTTATAAAGAAGAATTGAAGGAGTGGGATAATCGTCCGGATGTCCGTTTGGTTACTACGGTTGATCCGGGTGGGGAAACACCGGATTGGAAAGGGCGGGTGGGCTTTGTTCCTTCTGTGCTGGAGGCCGTTGCTCCCGACAGTGATAACACTGTTGCCATTGTTTGTGGGCCTCCGGTAATGATTAAGTTTACTTTTCCTGTATTGGAAAAGTTGGGTTTTGAGGACGAAAACATTTACACGACTTTGGAGAACCGGATGAAATGCGGTGTTGGAAAGTGTGGTAGATGTAATGTCGGGAAGTTGTATGTCTGTAAAGACGGTCCTGTGTTTACAAAAGCGCAGTTGAACAACATGCCCTCTGAATATTGAATCCATAATTATAATATATGCTTTCCGTTGTGAAACGGGAAAAGCTGTATAGGAGTAAAATACATACCGAAGTGATTTCAGGCAAACTGTATTTACTTATTGCTTCTATATGGGATGAGGAAAGCCCAATGGGAATAGTTTTCATGTGTGTGTCTAATAATGGTTTCTCCATTGGGCTCTTTTCCTCTTTATCAAGATAAAACGGTATAAACTGAAAACATTTAACTTAACTATCTGTTTCTAATTATATATACCTCATTTCTTGAGGTTTTATTTTATGTAACATTCTATTTTTAATCATAATAAACAGTTTATACCATGAAGTTTTTTATTGACACTGCAAATTTAGATCAAATCCGGGAAGCCTATGATATGGGCGTTCTTGATGGAGTGACAACCAATCCTTCGCTCATGGCGAAAGAGGGTATCAAAGGAGTAGATAACCAGCGGAAACATTATGTCGAAATCTGCAACATCGTGCAAGGCGATGTCAGTGCCGAAGTAATTGCTACGGATTATGAAGGGATGATTAAGGAAGGTGAAGAACTTGCCGCACTCAACCCTCACATCGTAGTAAAAGTTCCCTGTATTGCCGACGGTATCAAGGCTGTCAAATATTTCACTTCCAAAGGTATCCGTACCAATTGCACATTAGTATTTTCCGTAGGGCAAGCATTGCTGGCCGCCAAGGCAGGAGCTACTTATGTTTCTCCGTTTGTCGGGCGTCTGGATGACATCTGTGAAGACGGTATTGCACTGGTAGGCAAGATTGTAGAAATGTATCGATATTACGGTTATACTACACAGGTACTTGCAGCCTCCATTCGTCATACAGCGCACATCATGCAATGTATTGAAGTAGGAGCTGATGTAGCAACCTGTCCGTTGTCTGCCATCAAAGGTCTACTTAATCATCCGTTGACGGATTCCGGGTTGAAAAAGTTCCTTGAAGACTATAAACGTGTAAACGGATAATAAAAAACACTCTATAAGCCTATCTTTCATGGTTTTCTTGAACAATATTGGCGTAAAATAGAATAAAACAACTATTTTTGCGCTCAATATAAATATAAAAAGAGAAAAAGCTGATGAAAGAAAGGCTTATTGGATTGATAAAGACGTACATTCTCTTCGTCTGTATCTTTATACTACAGAAACCCTTATTTATACTCTACTACAGTTCTTTGTATGCAGGAACTTCCTGGACAGACCCTTTTAAGGTTATCTGGAATGGTTTACCCCTCGACCTCTCGCTTGCCGGATATTTAACGGCTATTCCCGGACTACTCTTCATAGCGTCCGCCTGGACACTTTCCAAGGCACTCCGCCGCATCTGGAACGGCTATTACTTCTTCATCGCTATTTTGCTCGCTGTCATTTTCATTGTTGATATAGGTTTATATGAGTATTGGGGCTTCCGTCTGGATGCTACACCGCTCTTTTATTTCTTCTCTTCTCCCAAAGATGCGCTGGCAAGTATCAATATATGGCAGGTGCTGGGAGGAATAGTAGCCATGATCCTGTATGCATCATTGCTTTACGCTCTTTTTCTTTGGATACAGAAAGGTATCTGGAAAAGGATGAAACTGCCTTATCGCCGATTGTCGGTGTCAGGTGTAATGCTGTTACTGACCGGTTTGCTCTTTATTCCTATCCGTGGCGGTTTTACCGTTTCTACAATGAACACCGGCAAAGTTTATTTCAGTTCCAACCAACGCTTGAACCATGCAGCTATCAATCCGGCATTCAGCCTGATGGAATCTCTATCCAAGCAAAAAGATTTCGGCAAGCAATATCGTTTTATGGAAGCGGCACAGGCGGATGAGTTGATAAAAAATCTGGTAGATCCGTCAGTGCTGGACAGTACTGCAATGGTTCCCGATACTTTACGTACGACTTTATTCAAAACAGAACGTCCCAATGTTATCTTTGTTATATTGGAGAGCTTCTCATCCAGATTGATGACAACTTTGGGCGGTGAACCGGATGTTGCCGTACAGATGGACAGTCTGGCAAAGGAGGGAGTACTCTTTACAAACTTTTATGCCAATAGTTTCCGCACAGACCGTGGATTGGTGGCTATTCTGAGTGGCTATCCCGCACAGCCTACCACGAGTATCATGAAGTATCCCCGTAAGACACAGAATCTTCCTGCCATTGCAGGTAGCCTGCGTGATGCCGGGTACCGTACTAAATATTATTATGGAGGTGATGCCGACTTTACGAATATGCGTTCCTATCTGATGTCTTCCGGTTTCGAGAATATTATTTCCGATCAAGACTTTCCCGTATCAGAGCGCTTGAGTAAATGGGGAGCGCATGACCATCTTGTTTTCAACCGTCTGCTGGAAGATATGAAAGCTGAGGCGGCAGACACAGCTTCGGCAGAAAATGCCCGTCCTTTTTTCCGGGTATTGCAAACTTCCAGCAGTCATGAACCCTTTGAAGTTCCGTATCGCCGTCTGGCGAATGATCGTTTAAACGCTTTTGCTTATACCGATAGTTGTGTAGGCGACTTTGTGAAGCGTTTCCGCGAATTGCCCCAATGGAAGAATACAGTGTTGGTACTGGTTCCCGACCACCTGGGCGCGTATCCTGAACATCTGAATAATCTATCGGTAGATCGCTACCAAATACCCCTGTTGTTGATAGGAGGTGCAGTTAGCGAACCAAGACGCATTGATATATATGGTTCCCAACATGATATTGCGACTACTTTATTGGCACAATTATCATTGCCGCATCAGGATTTTGTGTTCAGTAAAGATATGCTGAATCCGGCTTCTCCACATTTTGCATTCTTTGCCGTGCCGGATGCTTTTGGTATGGTGACACCAGGCAATCAGTTGATATTTAACTGCGAAGCTGATGCTGTGGCAGTAGATGAAGGAAGTACGAAAGGGAAGAACTTGTTGCCGGGCAAGGCCTATTTGCAGAAATTATATGATGACATTGCTAAAAGATAAAACAAGATGATGCTATTAGAAGTATTGAATGAGGTTGTTGACATTGATACTGACATATTCCTCTCCATCAACCGGATGCACAGTCCGTTCTTTGATTATTTCATGAGTACCTACAGTGGTAAATGGATTTGGATACCCATGTATGCCGCCATTTGGTACGTGATGCTACGCAATTTCCATTGGAAAGTGACTTTGTTCTGCATGGTCGGTCTGGCACTCGTAATTACCATTGCCGACCAGACGGGGGCAACATTGATACGTCCGTATGTGGAACGTCTCCGCCCTTCCAATCTGGAAAATCCTATATCCGATATGGTGCATATTGTAAATGGACGTCGAGGAGGGCGTTATGGTTTCCCGTCTTGCCATGCTGCCAATACTTTTGGCCTGGCATTCTTTGTCTGGTTTCTTTTCCGTAAACGATGGCTCACCGTATTTATGATGGGGTGGGCGTTGCTGACCTGCTATTCACGTATCTACCTGGGAGTACATTATCCGGGCGATCTCATAGTGGGAACACTGATCGGATTATTGGCCGCATATATTGTATACCGCCTTTTCCTGAAAGTCAGCGGACATAAGACTATGGAGAAAGTTCCTCACATCTATGCTCCGATACTGGTGGGCGGACTGACGATAGTGGGGATACTGATATATTCCACGGTGATGATATTATAGATTCAGAACTGATAATTGGCTGTTACCATCGCTTCCCTCGGACGTATATTTAGCCGTGAAGTGTAACTTTGCGTGGCAGAATACGTCGTGTAAGCATACTCTTTCTTGTTGAAGAGATTGTTGAGGGTTGCTTCCATTCTCCATCTTTTTCTTTTATAGATAAGGGACACGTCTGCGAATACTGTGTTGAGATGTCTGTTCCCTCCCAGGTCATTCCGGTAATGCTCGCCGGAGAGGCACAGGTCTACTTGCCCGATACTGAATGTGAGATGCAATCGTTGTACGAAGTCCAGTAACGGGGTGAGACGGGTGTCACTTCCTATCTTGCTGCCACCATAGCCTAATGTGGCATGATATTCCGCTTCAAAAACATCTGCGGGCGACCAGATAATTTTAGGCTCTGTCTTCAGATAATCATAACGATAGGTTTGCAGAAGACTTTGCTGATTGCCCTCCCTGTCAGCCAAGCGGGTAAGCTGTTCACCATTGCTACGACTGAGTAGTAGGGTGAGTGAGGTTTTCAAATGCCAGTCATATATACCTTTGGACAAAGTACTGCTGAGATTCCAGCTATCGTTATGGTTCGGTAGTTCACGACGAGTGTAGACAATAGCATCTTCGGAAACACTCTGTTCGAAAAGGGTATACCGGTTGCTGCGGCTGTAGGTCAGTGCGGCGGTGATGAAGAATTCCTGTACAGTGTTTTTGTACTCTCCGTAGAGATTGTAGGTTTGCGTGGTGCTGGTAGGGAAAAGTCCGTTGCCATTTCGCCAAGTGCGGTAATCGGTTTGGTAGAGTCCCGGGTACAGGTCGGAAAAGTCTCCTGCCGAACGTTTCAGACTGCCATAAAGGGAGAACGTCCAATGGTAATCCAGTTTATAGCGCAAATACGTGGACGGATTGAAGAACAGGAACGAACGCTGTTGTGAGAAATACCGTTCTGCTTTCAGAGGAAGAGAAAGTGTAGTCAGCCATTTTCCACGTTCCAGCTGGAAGTAGGGGGTAAGATACAATGACAGATGCGAAGCATTGAAATCATAGGGCTGTCCTGCCGGAGTATATTTCAGGGTAGCCCGTTCCCCTTGTATCCCTGCTTTATATTGTTGGGTAAATCCATTATACTTTCGTAGATATGCGGCACTGTTATCTGTGTAGAAGTTATGCTGGTTGAATTTACTTTTCCCTTCTTCGAGTAGTAAGGATGCTGGCTGGTAAGCGTACTGCGCCGCCGAACGGAATTCACAGGTTCCACTTTCCCGGTTCCGGATAAGATTGAAGTAGTTTCCGGCACTTAGTTGTGAAGTTTGCAGAGTTTGTCCCAGTTCCTCCGAACGTCCGCGATTTATTTCTCCGTCTACGGTGAAGCGGTTGGATATATAATTCCGGCTGCTGTTATCTTCATAATGCAGTTCCAGATTAGCGATGTCACTTCTTAGACGATAATGGTAGGTTTCGTCTATTTGTATGGTATCTGTCGGTTGATAATAGATTTGGGTATTTCCCCGTTGCTGTTGGATTAGATCATGAGTGTATCCGGCTTGTAGGCGCAAGCTGCGGTCATCATTCCATTTGTACATGCGGTTGCCGTTCAGGGTGTGGGTTTCATTGAATAGCAAGCGATTCTTGTCTAATGGTGCGCTGATGCCCGGCTGGGAGAGAAAACCGGAAAGCGGGACTTGCTGCTGGTTATTTCCGGTCAGTCTTGTTTGCTCGTTGCTGAGGTCTTTGCCATTGTTATTTGTCTTGTAATTATAGACACTCTGTTTTCCTTTACCCAGTTGAAGGGCATTCAGTCCACCTTCCCACAGGATTTTTTCGTTGTTGTCACTCCATCCGGTTCCCAGGGTACCGTTTGTTATCCATTGGTCGCGTGCTTTCGGGTCCAGTTTCAGGTTCAATGCCACTTCATCGGAATTGATCTTTCCTTTCAAGGCCTTTACTGACTGATAGTTCTCCATGATTTCCGCACTCTTTACGGCTTTGGCACTCAGATTGTTGTTGATTTGGTTATAACGTCCGCCTGTCACATCCATTCCTTCCACAAAATAATGGTCAATGGCCTTCCCTTTATACTTTACCTGTCCGTTTTCATCTATATCCACACCCGGAAGTTTCTTTAATACATCCTTTATGTGTACATCTTTGGATGAGGCAAACTGTGCCAGGTCATATCTCACCGTATCCTTTCGGGTATTGATACGTCCGGGACGTATTTGTACTTCTTTTAGCATAATCGATTCTGCCTGTAGGTTGATATTCAGGGTTCCTGCTGCACTGATATTGTGCATCTCTCTCTTATAGCCTAACAGGGAAACATTAAGCTGCAATGTCCCGCTATACTTCCAGGGCAGAGAATATTGCCCTTTGGTGTCGGTCAGCGTGTAATCTATCATCATGTTTCCGCGTAACACACTGATCATTACAGCTTCCAGCGGTTGATGGGTTTCTGCATCTGTTATTATTCCGCTCAGAGTTTGAGCACGAGTAATTGTTGAGAAATAAAGAAAAGAGAGGAAAGCCATAAAGAAAACTGATCTGTTCATATATTCAATTCATTAAAAAAATAAAGGATACGGTTATTAGTCCATCTTTTATCCCGATGATGACTTTATAAATATATATATGATAGTAAAAAGTGTTTATATATATCTATATTCCGATATCATCACTTTACAGATGAAAATTCCCCAGTTGAGTAGGTGTTAACTCCCCAGCTGGGGAGTAACGCATTCCCCAACTGGGGAGCAACGCACTCTCTAACCGGGGAGTAACGCACTCTCTAACCGGGGAGTTAACACCCCCCTAAAATGGGAGGTATTACCCCCTCTACAATACACTGTAGCGTGGGTCAGCAAAATTCAGCTTGTCCAGTCACTAAAATCAGAAGATAAAGAATAAGGAGATAAATATAGAAAAACAGGCGTATATAATTATTGACAATTAGCCTATAGCTTGCAGCTCATAACTCATTCATCCCGTTCCAATGGATTATGAGGAACGTTCTTCGGGTTCTTGGTTGCATTACCGTGTTCATCACTTATTTTAATGGTAACGTTCGGCATACTACCGGTGATAAATCCTACCGGATCTGCATAATAGCGTTCGTGTACTTTGTTGTATGCTTTACGATTCATCGGTTCATGCTTCTTTCCATCGAAGAGTATAGGTCTGTCAGTATGGCATTGCTCTACACCTGTGGCGGTGAATGAATAATGCCCTTCACTGTCTACGGCTTTCAGTATCAGCCCTGGCAGTCCGCATAATTTCCAGGGACCTTCGCTGACAGGAATTTCTGTAGTGAACCATGCTGTCCATGTCCGTCCTTTGAACCGACATTCGGCTTTGCCGCAGAGGTAGGAGAGGATACTGTCATTTTCTGCCAGTATCTTCCACTGCGGACGTTCATCCGGTTCTTCACAACGCAGGCGGGATATGCCTGCTATTTCATCGAGAGTCGTTACTTTTCCGGCAGGATAACCTTTGAAGATACGTTCGCTCAGTTTGCTTGTTCTGTATTGTTTCAGATGTTCATTAATCGTTTCCTGCGAGGCTTTATTGGCGAAGTCCACTGCCAGTACAGAGTCGCAAACATACTTGGTGTAACTGTAGAACTTAGAGAGATTTTTACCGACTTCCAACATCATAGTTTCTTCCGTAACATTTTCCGACTTTTCCGTATTGCTGATACAGCGCGTTTCATATTGCACAAGGAGCTGTGCCTCACCGATGGTATCATTCTGGATTTTCGTTCCATCGGAAACGATGATTTGTGCCTTCGCTTGTGATGCAAGCAACATGGCGAGACACAGATTAAGAAAGATAATTCTTGTACTCATAGTTTTACTTTTTAGAGGTTTGACATGCTGTTGCCAGCAAATATTGTAGTGCAAAACTATGCGGATTTTACTTCAGAAGAGGCTGAAAGTTATTACTGAAATATTACTCAATGCATAATATCTGTCTCGCACGTACTTATATTTGCAAGCTAACTTTTACCTTTGCCGCTACTAAATGCAAGTCTTTCTAAGAGAGACTAAAAAAAGAACAATTATGGAACAACGGATTAAGATCGTTTGGGTATTCTCTATTGTATCGATGCTGCTTATCACCTGCGGACAGATCTACTGGTTACGTAATCAGTATCAGTATATGAATGATGAACAGATCAATGATATTTATGATCGCATCTTGCAGACCACTCAACAGTATGACTCTATCCGTGCTCCTCAACCCAAAAAGGTGCTCAACAATACCAATATGTTTTTCTATCACCTGAGCAAGTCCATTGATTTGGAACAGCGCACCACCATAGATGAAGTGATTTTGGGTGCTCTGAAAGGAAGAGATTTGCAGAACATAGGGGCGAATGTAGAAACTCTCAAGATAGAGACGCAAGATTCGGCTAAGGTGGATGACCAAACAAAGAAAACACAGCGTGAGCAATGGACATTGGATAGTATCATTCCTAAAGAAAGGATCATCGTTATGGATTCATTTAAGATCAATATGTCAGATAAGGATGCTCCTAATCTGAATTCGGTGATTAATCTTTATCGTCTTGAATTGGATGTGCCTTTCGCATTGCAGCAATTTGATTCTTTGCTTGCCATGCGCTTGGACAATCAACCGTTTACTACACATCTGGTGGTTTCCGAAGATTCCATTTACCAGTGGAATGCTGAGCTGAAACGGCAAGGCACATTGTTCAATCCATATATAGAAGTAATGTATCCTTATAATCCCCTGAAACGCCAGTTTGTGCTTGTTTCCGTGAAGGTTTCGCCCCATGCGGTACTTGTGCGTATGGGTTGGCAGTTAGTGGGAAGCACTTGCCTGATCTTTTTGCTGGGGCTTTGTCTGCTGTTTCAGATAAAAACCATCTTGAAGCAACGGCGGATAGACGAACTGCGAAAAAGCTTTGTAAACACTATGATACATGAACTGAAACGTCCCGTCCAGGCTCTGAAAATGTGTATAGCCTTTCTCAATGACAAGTCTATGCGAACAGACGAGAAAGCGATGGATGAAGTGATTCACGATTCCATGTCCGAGCTGGATAACCTGTCGGCCTATCTTTCGAAATTACGTGATATGACGCGTGCCGATGATGAACACACGCAGCTTTCCGTCCGTACATTTGATATAAAGACGAGTTTGGAAAAGCTTGTCCGGCTTTATCATGTCCCTGAGGATAAGGATGTTTCTATTGAAACCCATTTCAGCTCGGAGACTCTGGTAACGGCAGACCCGGTGCATGTTTCCAATATTATCAGTAATTTGATAGAGAACGCCGTGAAGTATTCGGGCAGGTCTGTGCATATTGTTGTAGATTGCCTTTTGCGGGATCACCGGTTGATGATACGGGTGTCTGATGATGGTATCGGTATTCCGGTTTCCGAACAGAATCGTGTATTCGATAAGTTCTATCGGGGCAGTAATCTTCCTGACCGTTCGTTGCCCGGTATTGGTCTGGGGTTGAGTTATGTAAAGTTGCTGGTAGAAGCGCATCATGGAAGTGTCTCTTTAAATAGCCAGGCAGGCAAGGGGACGACGATTGAAATTAATATTCCCCAATGAGGAAGCTACGAGTTACAGGCTACGAGTAACAAGCTATAAGCTACGAGTTACTACGCTGTACTTGTTCATTTAAAAAAACGTTTAGCTATATGAAAGCTTTGAAAATACTTTTTGCCGATGATGATTTGAAGTACTCGATGCTGTTGAAACGCTTTCTTGAGAAGGAAGGTTATGAGGTGACTTATGCCGGAAACGGTACGATTGCTCTGGAACAGTTTCCGCTTGTAAAGCCCGATTTGGTTTTGCTCGATATCAATATGCCCGGTTACAATGGCTTTGAAGTGGCCGAACGCATCCGCGAGACGGATAAACACGTCCTGATCTTCTTCCTTTCCGACCGTAGCGATAAGGCCGACCGCCTGCAAGGTTTCCAGCTTCGTGCGAACGATTATCTTGCCAAGCCGTTTTATCCGGAAGAACTTATAGCCCGTATCCATGAGCGTTTTACTTCCCAATTTTCCGATACGGTGGAGGAGGAGACTTACCGTTTTGGTCACTCTGTCTTCAATTACAGTACCAATGAAATACGAACGGGAAATAATAAAGTTCTTATTACCTCCCGTCAGGCAGAGATCCTCCGCTTGTTGGCGAAGAATCTCAACTTGGCTGTAGACCGTGACTTGCTGTTGAATACAGTTTGGAGTAGTACTTCTTATGCAAACTCTTTGGCGTTGAACGTGCAGATAACTTATTTGCGCAAGGCGCTTCACAATGATCCTTCAGTGAAGATAGAATCGTTGATGAAGAAAGGGTATGTATTGAAAGGATAACTAAAGTCATCCTTTGATAACCGCAATCGGCGACAAGGTGGTACGAATCTTTACCAGGTCAGTCTGATTAGCCATAACTTCATCAATATTCTTATAAGCGCCGGCAGCCTCTTCCAAGTCTTGGCGTCCACGAATGGCATGTATGATATTCTGCGATTCAAGACGGGCAATTTCCTCTTCGAGTGATAGACTGCGTACAGCCTCGGAACGGCTCATCGCGCGTCCTGCCCCGTGTGAAGAACTCAAGAAACTTTCCGGATTGCCCAATCCCTCTACTATATAGGAATGTGTACCTTGTGATCCGGGAATAATACCTGTTTCTCCGATACCGGCATGTACAGCTCCCTTCCGGTGTACGATTACATTTTCCCCGAAATGTTCTTCCCATGCAGCATAGTTGTGCGCAATGTTGATCATTGGTTTGAAAGTGGCGTTAGGCAATGCTTCGGCTATTATTTCTTCAATGCGTTCCATCATAAGTTTACGGTTGGCAAGGGCAAAAGCAACGCAATATTCCATTTCCGCCCAGTATTGTTTGAATTCCGGTGCACGTAGCGGGAGGAAAGCGAGTTTTATATCCGACTTTACACTGGAATACCAGCGGGTATTTAGTGTTTCGGCCATCTGGTTATAGTAATCGCCTACCATCTTCCCTAAATTTCGGCTACCGCTATGCAACATAATCCACAGGTAACCGTCATTGCAACGTTGCAGTTCGATGAAGTGGTTGCCACCACCCAGTGTACCGATTTGTTTTCGTGCCGATACTAATTGACGATTTACGACTGTCATTTTCTCTGTATCGAAACCGGTTGGCATGTATTGTTCATCTTGCGCGGTTTTATGATGCTCTCTTCCCAAGGGGATCCGTTTACGTATTCCTCGCATTATCTCTTTGCGAAGTACATCCTGCGGTATTTCTTCAACAAGAAGATTGGTTTTCACGGCACACATACCACAACCTATATCTACTCCTACCGCATTGGGGATTACCGCTCCTTTCGTTGCCAGTACACCACCTATCGGCATACCTTTACCCCCATGTGCATCGGGCATCAGTGCAAGGTGATGGAAAAGGAAAGGTAGTGTTGTCAGGTTGTTTACTTCTTCCCAGGCATGTGCATCCAGTTGGTCTACCCAGAGTTTTACGGGTACATTGTTCATTGTAATAACTTTCATATTTCGATGTCTTTTAAGTTGATGTTACAAAGATTTGCATGGAGGTGCGCAATGTTTTTGCGTAGTCTGAATTATTTCTCTATTTTTGGGCAAAAAGTAGATATGCCTGCCAATAGAAACGCATTAATAAGGTATAAGACGATAGATAATTGCCTGCGCAACCCTTATCGCCGCTGGACACTGGATGACTTGGTGGAGGCTTGTTCCGAGGCTTTATATGAGTATGAGGGGATAGACAAAGGCATCTCGCGACGCACGGTGCAGATGGATATTCAAGTGATGCGAAGCGAGAAGCTGGGATATAATGCTCCGATTGAAGTGTATGAGAATAAGTATTATCGTTATGCCGAGTCTGACTATACCATAACGCGCTTACCTCTGTCACGAAACGATATAGAAGTTCTGTCGGAAACGGTTAATTTATTACGCCAGTTTCAGGATTTCGATTATTTCTCGGAGATGGCGGATGTAATTGGCCGCCTGCAGGACAGTGTGGAGGTAGCCAGGCATCATTCTCCGGCAGTGATAGACTTCGAACGGAATAAAAACCTGATAGGTTTAGGGTATTTGAATCCCATTTATGATGCCATAGTGCGTCAGCAGACGCTGCATTTGCGTTATCGTTCGTTCAATTCGCGCACTGCTAAGGATTATTATATTTATCCTTGATCTATTGAAGGAGTATCGTAACCGCTGGTTTGTGTTTGGTGCGCGTGTAGGTGATCGGGAATTGGTGAATTTGGCTTTGGACCGCATCAAGGAGTTACTACTGGCGCCCGAAATACCTTATTATGCAAGTAAAGATTTCCATCCTGAGACTTTCTTTGAAGATGTGATTGGGGTGACTAAGCACGAACGTTTGTCTAAGGCGACTATTCGCTTTAAAGCTGATAACCGTCAATCATCGTATATTCGGACTAAACCTTTGCATGCTTCGCAGACGTTGATAGAGCAGTGTGAGGATGGAAGCATGATTTTTGAAATCACTGTGGTTTTAAATCCGGAGCTTTATACGGTGTTGATGGGATTCGGGCCGGGGGTAAAAGTGCTGTCACCGGAGAAGGTGGTGGTGGAGATGCGGAGATTATATCAGGAAGGGGCTGAAAACTATAAGAAGCTCCGTTGATTACATTCCGGTAAAGCTTAAAATAACTTGTGAAGCTCCGCTTCGCTAAATTATATTTAGTTCGAAACCGCTCGGTTTTGAGTCAAAAGCCGCATATCCAATTTATTGAGCGAATATCCTGTGGCATCTTTTTCTGTTCAATTCTCATAGGAGTTTTTTCATATATTTGTTAGCACTTCGTCACTCTTGAGGTAAGAGGCAGATCTATAGTATGTTATCAGTGCTGATAGCAGTGACGGTAAGTGCTGACAAGTGTTTTGGCGTCACTGTTTTTATTCTGTTATTTTACAAAATAGTTGATTAATGTATTCATTATCAGACTGTAATATAGCTTTTTATATTTGTGGTTGATATTGGTGCGAATGCTCTGTTTTTGTCTATATACTATGGGAATTCATTGTTCTGGGATGAATATGCTGCTGCCGGTTCTACAGAGATGAAGTTTGTTCCCCTTGATGGTATGTCAGTTTCCCCTTAATGGGAACGCCAGTTTCTCTTCATGGGAACGACAGTTTGGTGCATACTCTGATGTGATGTGTACTGGGCAGTTGTAGTGGGAACCTATCTCGGTCCTGGTGGAAACATACCCCGATGAAGGCTTAGCAACAGCTCGTTGTTAGTAAAAAGAAGAATACTGTGTTATTCTGATATGTATGCCAATATAATAATAACATTATGAATATGTGTAGTTTCTTCCTGCTCGGAAATAAATTGAGGAAACGCTTTATATGAGAACGCAAATTATGCAAATCGATTACATATACCGCCGGTCATTGGCGGTATCTTCTTCTACCTTTGTCCTCTAAATAAATGAAAGAAAAAGCGTGCAGCTCCCAATATTTTTATGCTTTTGTATTTCTTTTACGGAAATCTTTTATACATTTGCCTATGTATAAAAAGGAAATATAAAAGAAAACGAAAAAGAGGACGAAAGATAAAATATTGTAGAACGTCGAAGACGTATTATTCTGAAGGTTAAATCTGGTAAATTGAACTTTTGGTCATGAATAATATAAGTCTGAGCATTGTTCACACCCGTACAGGGCGTGGAGCTGCTTCGCTTATTTCATGACCAAGGCTTACCAGAGCCGAACCTTCAAGAAATTTGAGATGTGGGTTCGCGCTCTTTTTTTATTGGAATATTAATTCAAATCTAAATAAAATGAGAAAGATAATATTATCGGTTCTATTGCTATTTTTAAGTGTGTGTGTACCGGCGCAAGAGAATGATTTATCTAATAAAATAGCCTTAAATGATACTGTAAATACGGTGATTATTGATTATGTAGATACAAATATTCACACTATAATTGAAGATGAATTCGCCTTTTGGCGTATTCCGGTAATGATTTATGATTATATTTTTCTTAGTAAGGAGGATAAACAAAAAGAGTTGGAAGAAAAGTTTCGTGAGAAACTGTCTGCCGAAAAGTTGGAAACTTTGATAAATGAGAAAATTGCTTTGTATAATGAAGGATGTAAGAATCCGAATGATAAAGTACAGAATGTACAACTGGATGATATTGACGGTGTCATTGATGAACAGTTGTCTCAAGATATTCAAGAGCGTTTAGCATTGGAGTTAGGAGATTGGACATTCGATATTTTGATTGGATTGATTATAATGTGGATTATTTCTTATTTTATTGGTAATTGGTTAGCTGCAAAAATACAAAATGCCTTGTTCATGGAACAGTTGGGGCATAAAATCGTGGATAAGAAGGCCTCCGGTGCTTGGGGTGAGTTCTTTCATATGGGAGTTTCCATTTTATCTGGTGGGTATCAAGAGCGCCAACGGAGGAAAGCAAAACGTAGAAAACGTAGAATAAAAATAGTTTTGGATATTCTTTTGCTTGTAGGTTGTTATTTATTGTTTACCAATCGTGCTATGGCAGTAGAACAAAACTTGTCTGATTCTCTGATTTGTAAATATGCCGAATACCTTTCTGAACAAAATATAGCAGGTCAAATTTTTAAAGAATATTCAGTTAAGACAAAATCTAAAGTAGGGGCGATGGCGGATATAGATACAAATTTGTTAGAGATAGATGATGCTGTGTTGCCTGAGCAAAGTCTGGAAATAAAGGTTGGCGAGGTTTGTTTTTATATGCAACCGATAAATGGAGGCTGGTATAATAAAGGATCTTCTCCTAAAAGATATAATTTAGATGAGTGGGATGAAAAAGAACATCCGGTTCATCGAGTGGGAATTTCGAGTTTTTATATGGGGCGTTATGAAGTAACAAATGATTTATGGAATGCCTTAATGGATACTAATCCCTCTGTTTTTAAAGACGCAAAATTGCCGGTACAAAATGTGTCTTGGAATGCGGTACAAGAGTTCATAAAGAAACTTAATCTGGAAACTGGACGCCATTTTCGACTTCCGACAGATGCTGAATGGGAATTTGCTGCGAAAGGTGGTATTTACTCCAAGGAATATAGGTATGCTGGAAGTGATGATCTGGATGAAGTAGCTTGGTGTAAAGTGAATAGTGGTGATACACCTCATGAAGTTGGAACTAAAAAGCCAAATGAATTAGGTCTTTATGATATGAGTGGTAATGTGGTGGAATGGTGTAGCGATTGGTATGGTGGATTGAAGGATCAAACTGTAGCCGATCCGCAAGGACCATCGTCAGGGCTGTATCGTGTAGGGCATGGTGGCGCTTGGAAGGCGGATATTAATTTTTGCCGCCCGAATGTTCGCTTGTATGACCAGCCTGCGGCACATTATGATTATTTAGGCTTTCGTTTGGTATTAAATACTAAAGTTTCCCACCCCTTAAAACACTGATTTTTCTCATTCATCTTTTCTTGT
>OLSH01000030.1_pt1 | contig 153295 bp, 118 predicted proteins | sample 1643221 | NCBI WGS metagenome assembly OLSH01 (sample SAMEA3136681, study PRJEB25190) | human gut metagenome | biome: human gut; feature: human-associated habitat; material: faeces | place: Austria | collected 2013 | reverse complement strand
AATTCGACAAACTGTTATTTTTCCATCTATTTATTAGGGTGGGAAACTTTAGTTACTTTAATAAATCCGAACCTTGTCCCGATCCTTTCACCCAGGAAGCCCGTTACTATAATATGGCGGATACTTACTATGCCATGAAGCGTTATAAAGATGCTTATGAATACCTTTTGCGATACACTCAGATAGATGACTCCATCAAAGCTGCTACTAAAAGTTCCGAATTGATAGCTTTGCAGAGTCTTTATCAGCATGAACGGCTTCGGGCGGATAATCTGCGTTGGCGTGCGCAGCTGGCCGAGCATAAACACCGGGTATATTGGATTATAGCCATATCCGTAACTCTTTTGTGGGTGGCGGGAGGTATTTATTTGATTTTTTACCGTCGTAATCGTCGCCGTCTGATTATCCAGCAGAAGCAGCTTATCGGTCAGCAGGAACAAATCATTGCCCAGCAAGAGGAACTGCGCCATCGTAGTGAAGAACATCTGGAGAATTTGCAAAAGATAAATGAGCTTCAGCAGAAAGAGGGGGAATTGAAAGGCGCCTTTTTCCGGCAACTGAATTTTAGCATTTTGCAGCAAGTGGGGGAGATCAGAAAGAACGGTAATATCATCTTTTCGGATAAAGACTGGGATGTGATAACTGAGAATGCCGATGCTATATTCAATAATTTCACTTTGCGTTTGCAGGACTCTTACCCCGAACTGAACAAAGAAGATTTGCGCTATTGCTGTATGGTGAAAATGCAATTATCACAGTCTGAAATGGCGCAGATCATGCATCTGGAAAAGGATTCCGTCAAGAAGCGCCTCAAGCGTATTCGCGTTGATAAAATAGGCTCGGGGAGTGGCGTGACTTTGGAGGAATTACTACGGAATTTCTGATTTGTCCCCCTGGCTTTTAAAGGGTGAAAGCTGTTTATTTGACTGAATGTCAGGTTTGTAGTTGGTGCTTTTTACCTTTTTATTTGTCCCCCGGTTTTATTTCCCGGTTTCATTGCTACCCCTTAATTTTGCGGCATAAACAAAATTAGGAACACACATGAGTATGACAATGAAAAAAAATTTGGCTATATGCCTGTTACTGGTATGTACTTTTCCCCTATTAGCTCAGAAAATCTATCAGGTTAATGAGGTTTCCGAAATCAATCTGGGTGACGGACGTTTTCTCTATCGTGATACCAAGAAGGAAAAACCTTTGAACGGTGAATTCCGTATAATCGACGGCTATCGTTCGCAATATGTGCAGGCGGAATTCAAGGAAGGCATGTTCGACGGAAAATATCAGGAATATTCCCATAATGCGCTTCGTCGGGAAGGTTCTTATAAGGAAGGACGTAAGAATGGTTTGTTTCGCGAATATGTGGGCGGGGCACTTACCCAGGAGTATACCTTCCGCAATGATACCCTTGATGGGGCGGTTATTTCTTATTTCCAAAATGGAAAAGTGTCCCGTTCTGCATTCTTCAAAAATGGTAGGGAGCATGGCAATTTTAAAGAATATAACCATGAGACCGGTGAAGTGCGCTCGGACAATAACTATGAAGATGGTTTGGAGCATGGCCGGCAGTGGGCTTATCTGCAAGCCAGATACGACTATACCAGGACTTATACCTGTGAGCATGGCAAACGTATGGGAAAGTATGAGGAGCGCTTTGTTGACACAGACACTCCGAAGGTGCTGGGGAAATATGAGAATGGGATGAAGACCGGCTGCTGGTTGGAGTTCAATGATCTGGGTGATACGCTTTCTATTGAAAACTATGCAAACGACTTGCTGGATGGTGAAAAAGTAGTCTTTACCGGTGGGGTACGCGAAGAAATACAACATTACAAAGCCGGAAAGAAAGACGGACTTTTTGTTTTATTGGATTATTCTACCGGTAAGCCAAAACGCGAAACGAATTATAAGAACGGACGGAAAAATGGTACGGAGCGTGTTTGGGTAACCAGTAACCGCAATGATTTCATTGAGACTTATACTTATGTCAATGATCGTAGACATGGTCCATACGAAGCTGTTTATCAGGAAGACAAGCAGCAGAACATCAAAGCGGGTACTCTGAAAAGCAAAGGGCAGTACCGGAGTGACAGCCGTTCGGGACATTGGATTTCTTATGATATTACCGGAAAGATAGAGAAAGAATGGGATGAATAAAACACTTATTATAAACTGTTTAAAAATTGAATGTAAAATGAAAATCTTAGTATCATTATCTGTTGCAGGCCTTTTGTTGCTTGCTTCGTGTGGCGGTAAAGGCAAGGACGCGGCTTCTATGAGTTATAGTCAGGAAGATGCGAATGAAGTTATCGCTTACTACAACATCACTGTCGATCTGATGAAAAAACTCGTAACGACGGATGATATTTCCAAAACGCTGGCGTACATGAAAAAAGACGGTAAGGGTTTTGTTATAGCTCCCATTGTCAATCGCTCTTATTTTCAGGCTAAAGACACGACGGCATTATTAAATCCGGGCAACTGCTTCCCGGATGCGGTACGTGATAGTTTGAAAGCGCTTTGCCTGGCTTATGTGGATGCGTCAAACAAAGTGTATGCTAATTATGAAGAGTACTGCCAGTATATTAAAGCAGAAGACTATAAGGACGACAAGTATGCCAAGGGGCGTGAAATAGTTGCCGATCAGGAAGAACAGGGAAATCGGATACAGGAACTTCGTACGCAGATTTATGCTTTGGTGACGCCTTATGCCGACAAGGCAGAAGAGGCGACTTTAAAGGATAATCCTCTGAAAGATCATATTATGGCTGGGAAGGCATTGATTTCTTCTTTGGAGGCAGTACTTGAAGGTTATGATTCAGATGTTGCCAAAGAGCGAATGCAATCTTTGTATGATACTGTGAATACTCAGAAGGCGGTGGCTTCAAAGATAGAGAAGTTGAAAGACTATTCCAGTGAAATGATGAGTTATGAAGACATGGTTAACGATACTGATAAGTTCCTGGGTGAGCTTCGCAAACAATTGCGCGATGGGAAGTTTACCGAAAGCGGGTATAAGGAATTGCTTTATAACTATAATCATGTAATCGACGATTACAATCGTTTCGTAAATTGAGGATTATAGCATTAAAAAAGGATGAATTTCATTGAAATTCATCCTTTTTCTGTAACGTACTATCTTAGAATGATTAATTCTTCGGTAATGCTTCTTTAACTACCATCGGACGGCCTCCGTATTCAGCACCGTTCAATGCATTGATAGCGTTAGATGCTTCTGCAGAATCCGGCATTTCGATGAATGCGAATCCTTTAGATCTTCTTGTTTCACGGTCAGTGATGATTCTTACTGAGTCTACTGTTCCGTACTCTTCCATAACTTCTCTCAAATCTGATTCTCTAACCTTGTAATTAAGGTTACCTACATACAAATTCATAAATCTAAATAAAATAATAAATTAATAATTCAATAAACAAAGTTTTTGGAAGTTGTTAGGTCAGAGATGGAAATACTCAATGCAGAGGAAATACATACGTGAAATAATCAAATCGAATAAACTTTCTTATTGTTCGGGTACAAAGTAACGCATTCTATTTTAATAATGCATCATCTTTTACCATATTTTTTTTCGATATTTTCATTTTTTATTGAGTATGGGAGATTTTTTACGAATATTTCCGTGGATATCTCACCAATATTGCCAGTAATGCACATATTCCCATTGTAAACGGGTAATACAAGCTACCGATAATGCTGATGGGAGAAATTCCCGCTAATCCGGCGGCAATCAATAATTGCGCTCCGTAAGGAATGATACCTTGTATCAGGCAGGAGAACGTGTCCAGGATACTGGCTGTCTTCCGGCGGTCCAGATGAAAGCGTTGGGCGATGTCCTTGGCTATCGGTCCGGTGGTAATGATGGCGATGGTATTGTTGGCGGTGCATAGGTTGGCAATGCTGACGAGTGCGGCGATACTCAGTTCTGCACCTCGCTTACCTTTTACGTGACGTGTCAGGCGGGAGATTATGAAATCTATGCCTCCATTATACCGAATAGTCTCAAGCATGCCGCCCGCAAGTAAAGTGATGATAATAAGTTCTCCCATTCCCGTGATACCTGTTCCCATGGCGCCGAACCAGTCGAAGAAAGCTGTACTTATGTCTGTTTCGCTTGTAACAATACCTATGATGCCTGTGCTGAGGATACCCAGCAGCAAAACCAGCATTACATTTACACCAGCCACTGCCGTGCCCAATACGATGAGGTAGGGGATAACCTTTATCCATTCAATCGCTTGCGTCTGTGCAGGGGCTGATATTGATAATCCCTGGAATATATAGATACATAGTACGACCAGTGCTGCCGGAACCACAATCATAAAGTTCACCCGGAACTTATCCCTCATCACACAATCCTGTGTTTTGGTGGATGCAATTGTTGTGTCCGAAATAAAAGAGAGATTATCTCCGAAGAATGAACCGCCCACTACAATGGCAACCATATATGGCAGATCAATGCCGGTTTTTTCCGCCAGTCCGATGGCTACGGGCGTCAGGGCTACAATTGTTCCTACGCTGGTGCCGATGGAAAGTGAAATGAAACAGGCGGCGATGAAAATTCCTGCCAGTAATAAATTGTCCGGCAGGATGCTCAGAGTCAGGTTTACTGTAGCGTCGATTGCTCCCATCTGTTTGGCGCTCTGTGCAAAAGCTCCGGCAAGGATGAATATCCATATCATCAATATGATATTCTTATTGCTGGCTCCTACCGAGAATTGATACACCCGCTTTTCCAGACTCAATCCGCGCGTCAGTGCGATGGCATAGCAAGATGACAACAGGAATGCTACCGTAATAGGTACTTTATAGAAATCGTTTACAATCAATGAAGTCACCAGGTAAAGGCATAAAAATACTGCCAGCGGGCTCAGTGCCCACCATCCACCTTTTCGTTTATTCGCTGTATTTGTCATTTTAATATATATATGGTAACACGTAAGGCATTTGGGCCGTTAGAGGAATTGATTTCTGTCGGGTTATGAATTCTTCACCACAGAGTAACACGGAGTATCACGGAGTTCTATTCTTTTGGTTTCAAATTGATTAAACTCTGTGAGACTCTGTGTTACTCTGTGGTGAAACATTAATCCGCTGCAAAATTATAAAAAACAAAGAGCGGAGCAAAATAGTTTTTGCCCGCCCTCTATCTCTACAATTGTCAATTGCCAATTTATAAGGTAACTCCCGTTTTGAAGATCGCGATTTCCTTGTAACCTTTCTTCTCGTTGTTCACGAATTCACCACTTGCCACCTGGATAATGTAATCGATAAACCGTTCGCAAGTCTTTTCCATCGGCTCGTTTTCCACGATAACTCCTGCATTGAAATCAATCCATCCCGGCTTATTCTTTGCCAGTGTAGAGTTGGTGGAAATCTTCATGGTCGGCACATACGTTCCGAACGGTGTGCCACGTCCTGTGGTGAACAATACCATGTGGCAACCACAGGAAGCCAGTGCTGTTGCTGCCACCAGGTCATTTCCCGGAGCTGACAACAAATTCAATCCTTTTACTTTCAGACGCTCACCATACGGCAACACGCCTTCCACGTAGCTTTTGCCACACTTCTGCGTGCATCCCAAGGCCTTGTCCTCCAAAGTTGAGATACCACCCGCCTTGTTTCCCGGAGACGGATTTTCACCAACCGGTTCGCCATGTGAAAGGAAGTATTCCTTGAAGTCGTTAATCAGTTTCACAGTTTCTTCAAATAATTCCTTGTTGCGGCAACGGTTCATCAATATGGTCTCTGCACCGAACATTTCCGGAACTTCCGTCAATACGCTCGTACCACCTTGTGCCACCAGGAAATCGGAGAACATACCCAACAGCGGATTGGCTGTGATACCGGAGAAACCATCCGATCCGCCACACTTTAAGCCTACTCGCAATTCACTCAGGGGTACATCCACACGTTCGTCCTTGCTGGCTTTTTCATACAGCTCCCGCAACAGTTTCATGCCTTCTTCGTACTCATCTCCTACTTTCTGCGTTACCATGAATTTTACACGGTCTTCGTCATATTCTCCCAGGAACTCACGGAACACATCCGGCTGATTGTTTTCACAGCCTAAGCCCACTACCAGCACTGCACCTGCATTGGGGTGCAATACCATGTCCCGCAGGATTTTCTTAGTGTTTTCGTGGTCGTCTCCCAATTGCGAGCAGCCATAGTTGTGCGGATATGCCATAATCGCATCCACTCCTTTGCCGCCGGTTTCCTGGCGCAGACCTTCGGCCAGCTGGTTGATGATACCATTCACGCAACCTACGGTCGGTATAATCCAGACCTCATTGCGAATTCCCACTTCGCCGCTTTTACGACGATAACCTTTGAATGTCAGGTCCTTGTGTGGAATGTCCAGCGTAACGCTTGTCGGATTGTATGTATAGTCCAGCAACCCAGCCAGGTTTGTCTGAATATTATTCTCATTCATCCAATCCCCCTGTTTCTTAGCCATGCGTGCATGGCCGATAGGGTACCCGTATTTAATGACGTTTTCGCCCTCTGCAAAGTCTTTCAATGCAAATTTATGTCCGGCGGGCACTTCCTCACTCAGAGTGATTTCCGTCCCGTCCACCGTGAGCTTTTCTCCTGCCGGCAGTGTCACGATAGCGACAGCTACATTATCCGCAGGGTTGATTTTAAGGTACTTAGTTTCCATAATTACTTTATTATTTATTTGAATAAAATTCAATATTCTCCTTCGTAAGCAAGTCTATCGGCATAAAGTTTTCTCTTGGTACTTCCTTTTTGAAGATCAGGTAGTCACACAATGCTTTGATGCCATCGAATCCCTGTAATTCAGGCTGTTGGGCGATGAGAAAGGATACGCTACCTTCCATCAGGCATTTCACGTTGCGTTCCAGCAAGTCATATCCCATCAGTTTAAAGTCTGTTTTTTGTTGCTTCAATAAATATTCTCCGACAATGTAAACTTTCGAATTGAAAGTGATGCCATTCTTTACGTTCGGATGTTTTCTGAAAAAATCATTCAGCATCTGTGCGTCATCGCTGTCTCGCTTGGCGTGCAGGTTCAGTTCCCAGATGCGGCAATCGGGGTGATGCTTCAGCATGTATTCACGAAATCCGATCTCCCGGCGCTCTTGCTGGTTAGAACCTACAATACCTTCGTTTATTTTACGGAAAATTACAATTTCCCGTTCCCCGCCTGCAAGCAACATCATCATCCGTGCGGCGAAGTATCCACTCTGGTGCGAATTCTGTCCGAAAAAGGAGAGGGCGGGCTGATCTTTCAAATTGGAGTCTATATATATATAAGGTATAGAGCGTTTGTTTAGTTCCTCTGTAAACGGTTTCGTATATTGCGGTACGGTAGGGGCGAACATAATCCCGTCCGGCTCCTGTTCCAGGATATTCCGGGCAACGTCTCCGAATGAATGATAGTCGAACGGATCGTAATAGGAGAGGTTCACGGAGATATTGAAGTCCGAGTACGCTACCAGTGCGTCCTGGATACCGGCTTCTACGGCAGTCCAATATTCGCCTTTCTCATGTTGCGGCAGCAGACAGGAGAATGCATATTTCTTGTTCGATGCCAGTGCGCTGGCGTACATATTGGGTTGGTAATCCAGCTGTTTCAGAATTTCCTCCACCCGTTTCCGGCTGGCTTCCGATACTCCGCTGCGTCCGTGTATCACCCGGTCTACTGTTCCCACCGATACATCCGCCATTTTGGCGATATCTTTAATGCGTATTCTTTCAGACCCCATATCAATTACGATTTAACAATTTACGGTTCTTTGTGTCCGCACACAATAATAATCTTAATATTTTCGACACAAATATATGACAATTTTTGTAATTACGAAAATTGTTGTATCTTTGTGCCCGCACACGAAGGCTATGAAGAACGAACCTTGTTTTAGTTTACTCTCCATAGTATCAAGTTGTTAAGGTGGTTTTTAACCCTAAAATGACAAATTGAAAGTTATAAATTAATCACATATTAAAAAAATAATAAGATTATGGGAAAGAAAGTCGTTACATTAGGCGAGATCATGTTGAGATTGTCCACTCCGGGAAATACCCGTTTTGTTCAGTCAGATTCATTTGACGTAGTATATGGTGGTGGTGAAGCAAATGTTGCTGTCAGCTGTGCCAACTATGGACATGACGCTTACTTTGTGACTAAATTGCCGAAACACGAAATCGGTCAATCAGCTGTGAACGCACTGCGCAAATATGGTGTAAAAACAGATTTCATTGCCCGTGGTGGCGACCGCGTAGGTATCTACTATCTTGAAACAGGTGCTTCTATGCGTCCCAGCAAAGTAATCTATGACCGTGCACATTCTGCCATTGCTGAAGCAGATGCAGCTGACTTCGATTTTGATGCAATCATGGAAGGTGCCGATTGGTTCCACTGGTCCGGTATCACTCCCGCTATCTCCGATAAGGCTGCCGAGCTGACAAAATTGGCTTGCGAAGCTGCAAAACGTCATGGCGTTACAGTATCTGTTGACCTCAACTTCCGTAAGAAACTCTGGACGAAAGAAAAAGCACAATCCATCATGAAGCCGTTGATGCAGTTTGTTGATGTTTGTATCGGTAACGAAGAAGATGCGGAACTCTGTCTGGGTTTCAAACCCGACGCTGATGTAGAAGGTGGAAAGACTGATGCTGAAGGCTACAAGGGTATCTTTAAGGCAATGGCTAAAGAATTCGGATTCAAATATGTTATCTCTACTTTGCGTGAATCATTCTCTGCAAGTCATAATGGCTGGAAGGCAATGATTTATAACGGTGAAGAATTCTACGAATCTAAACGTTACGATATCAATCCGATCATCGACCGTGTAGGTGGTGGCGACTCTTTCTCCGGCGGTATCATCCACGGTTTGCTGACGAAGCCTAACCAGGGTGCGGCTCTCGAATTTGCCGTAGCCGCTTCGGCTTTGAAGCATACTATCAATGGAGACTTCAATCTGGTATCGGTAGAAGAAGTTGAAGCATTGGCAGGTGGTGATGCAAGCGGACGTGTACAGAGATAAAAGTAATTTGTAATTCATCATTTGTAATTTAGAAAAAATGGCTAAGTTTGATAAAATAGCAGTATTAAATAAGATCGGTTCTACCGGAATGGTGCCCGTCTTCTATCATAAAGATGCAGAAGTTGCAAAAAAAGTAGTGAAAGCGTGTTATGAAGGTGGTGTTCGTGCCTTTGAATTTACTAACCGTGGTGACTTTGCTCACGAAGTATTTGCAGAAGTTGTGAAATTTGCAGCGAAAGAGTGCCCGGAGATGGCTATGGGCGTAGGTTCTATCGTTGATCCAGCTACGGCTGCCCTTTACCTGCAATTGGGTGCTAACTTCGTTGTAGGCCCATTGTTCAACCCCGAGATCGCTAAAATTTGCAACCGTCGTCTGGTTGCCTATACTCCGGGATGCGGAAGCGTTTCAGAAGTGGGCTTCGCACAGGAGGCAGGATGCGATCTTTGCAAGATATTCCCGGGTGACGTTCTTGGTGCAAAACTGGTAAAAGGCTTGTTGGCTCCGATGCCATGGTCTAAGCTGATGGTAACCGGTGGGGTAGAGCCTACTCAGGAAAACCTGACTTCATGGATCAAAGCCGGTGTGTTCTGCGTAGGTATGGGATCTAAACTCTTCCCGAATGATAAAGTTGCTGCGGAAGGCTGGACTTATGTAACTGAAAAATGCAAAGAAGCTCTGGCCTATATCGCAGAAGCTAGAAAATAAGAAATTTCATTTTGTTTAAAGGTGTTTAAAGGGGACAACCGTTGGAGTTGGCAGATTAATGCTACTCCGGCGGTTTGTTTTTTATATCTTATAATTTGTTTACTGCCTGAAAAAACTATTTTATGATAATCTTGGCATTCCCCGTAATCCTGGGAATCCTCACTTTCATGTGCCTGCCGATTATTTTCTTCTGACTTCGGATAGTGTAGATCTGGGATTAGGTGATATTGTGAATAAGGAAGAAGAAAACGGTAAATTTCGCGTACCTACTTTGCGTAACATTGTTTTGACTGCTCCTTATGGACATAATGGCTATTTCCAAACTCTTGAAGAGATTGTGCATTTTTATAATGTACGTGATGTAAGTGATGAGTTTCCTTCAGCTGAGTATCCTGCTACGGTCAATCGTGACGAGTTGGGAAATCTAGGTTTAACTCCGAAAGAGGAAGCTAATCTTATCGCATTAATGAAAACGTTAACAGATGATTTTAAATCCGTCCAGAAGTAGTTTTTACTGTGAATAATGGCAGATAAATTTAAAATAATGTTATAAAACATACCTTTTTTTGTGCTACTGTTTGCGCACACGGAAAATCTTCCTATCTTTGTATCGCAGTTGGGAAACTGCTCATGATTTTGACTTTTAAATAAATTAGTTTTGTAGTTTTCAATAAAGGAATTAGTTAGGTAAAAAGATTCGTTAATAGTTTTTTTCATAGGCTAAAATTTGGATTTAGAAATTAGGTAATTAGGTATAGAAGGTAAAAAAGAATGTTTGTTTTATAGGTAATAGAATTTTTTGGTAAAAAGAAGATTGATTTTAGGTAACAATGATGCAGTTTAAAAGAAAAGCCTTAAGGCTTTTCTTACACAGAGGCGAGAGGTTCGTGAGAGCTTGCTCGTTTTTTGTTATATACTGGCTCAGTTTGAAAACTTGGGAAATAAGCAGTCAAGATATACGTTGGAAACAACGTTTTCAGAATTACGAGAAGGCTTTCAAACGTTTATCTCGTGCCATAAAAGTTGTGAAATCCGCTCCTGATGATGATTTGTTGCAATCCGGACTCGTTCAGACCTATGAGTACACATTTGAACTGGCATGGAAAACATTGAAGGATTATCTCACATTAGAAGGTTTTGAAGTGCGTTCCCCCGTGAAACGATTCGTCAAGGTTTTCAGAGTGGATACATTATGAATGGCGAAGATTGGTTGCAGGCATTGGCCGACCGTAATCTGACTACCCATATTTATGATGATGAAATCATTATTCGGGTGCTGAGTGATATCTTTGAACGCTATTTTTTTCTGCTTCAAGACTTTTATATTTCTTTTAAAGAAAAAGCCAATGAATAAAGCCCTGTGGCAACAATACGGATTGAGTGAAATGAACGGGAAACGAATCATTGACGTTCTTTCTCGTTTTTCAGAGGTGGAAGAAGCTGTTTTGTTCGGTTCCCGTGCCAAGAGTAATTATAGGCGTGGATCAGATATTGACATTGCTGTAAAGGGAACTATTTCAAAAGATGTGTTGTCGGCATTGCTTGTTGCTTTCGATGAAACGGTTCTGCCTTATTTTGTTGATATAGTGGTTTATGAGCATATCACAAATTTGGCATTGAAAGGCATATTGACAGAATTGGAGTTTGCATTTATTCGGTGCTATGAAAATGAAATCAGACGATATGTATGTCGCATGAGAGCCTGCAAGTTTTTTTATGTTCCATTACGAAAAATGGGATATTTTCTTTTTTTAAGAAATGGTGATTATTTCAGTCATTTTTTGTATATTTGTGCCATTATCTACATAAAATTTTAATTTTGGAACAAGTACTGCTTATACTCGATTGGATCTTATACGTATTGTTTGCAATAAACGTATTGTATTTATTGGTTTATAGTTTGGCATCGCTCCGGTGTAAGCCTGATAAGGCAGTATCTGCGAAAAAATGCAAACGATTTGCTTTATTGATAGCGGCATATAGAGAAGACGCTGTTATTATGGATACTGTACAAGCTTGTTTGACGCAGAATTATCCAAGTGATAAGTATGATGTGGTTGTAATTTCAGATCATATGCAGTCTTCAACGAATGAGAAATTGCGTGCATTGCCTATTAAGTTACTTCAAGTGGATTTTGAAAAAAGCACGAATACTAAATCTCTGAAAACTGCTCTTGAATATCTAGGGGAGAATTCATATGATGTTGCTTTGATTATCGATGCAGACAATATTATTAACTCTTCGTATCTTTCTGAGGTAAATAATGCGTTTGCAGATCCGAAAGTGCAAGTTGTACAGACTCATCGTGTAGCAAAGAATTTGAATACGGATATGGCTTATTTGGATGCCATTAGTGAGGAAATAAATAATTCGATATTCCGTCTGGGGCATGTCAATTTAGGAATGTCAGCAGCCCTGATAGGTTCCGGTATGGCTTTTGAGTATTCTTTATTCTATAAAGCGATGATGAGTAATACTTCAGTCGGAGGCTTCGACAGAGTTCTGGAAATGAAATTGCTTTATCATCGTATTTTCTTTCATTACTTGCCAGATACCTATGTGCTGGATGAAAAAATACAGAAGACTAAGAATTTCTATCAACAGAGAAGGCGTTGGTTGTCTGCGCAATACTATAGCTTCGGTGAGTTTGTTCATCATTTGCTTCCGGCTATCCGTGAACGGAAATGGGATTTTTGTGATAAGTTATTTCAGCAAGCTTCGTTCTCACGGGTCTTATTGTTAGGCTTTACTTTTATTTTTTCTGTGTGTTTTTCAATATGGTTTCCGATGTTAGCGTGTAAGTGGTGGGTGATATTCGGATTGTTGTTATTGGCATTAGTAGTTGCTATTCCTCGTCGTTTTTGGAAATGGCGATTAGTAAGGGCGGTATGTTTTATCCCCTATTCGTTTCTATTGATGTTTTTAAATTTGTTTCGGTTGAAGGAGGCTAATAAGAGGTTCATTCATACAACGCATGGAGTGGAATGATCTTTTTTGCTCATTAAAACTCTTTTGTCTATAGAGGTGAATGATTATAATTAATATATAAAATATGATACCAAAAATTATTCATTATTGTTGGTTTAGTGATGAACCATTGCCACCCAATTTGAGAATGTGCATGAGTACATGGAGAAAAGTATTACCAGATTATGAATGTAGATTATGGACACTTGATTCTTTTGATGTAAATGCTTTGGCTTGGACGCGAGAAGCTTATAGAGCAAAAGCATGGGCTTTTTTGACTGATTATGTTCGTTTATATGCGTTATATGAAGAAGGTGGCATTTATTTGGATACAGACGTTTATGTTAAAAAAACTTTTGATAGTTTTTTGATGGATCGTTTTTTTACATCAATTGAATATCATCCGGAAATGATTGAAAGTGATGAGTTATCTGACCAACGATTAGATATTGAAGGAATCAATCTTTTTCCTGGTAAACGTGTTCCTGGCTTAGGATTACAAGCAGCTATTTTAGGTGCAGAAAAGGGACATCCATACCTTGAGAAAGCAATGGCATTTTACCGAAATAATCACTTTATTCAGAATGGGAAATGGTTTACAGATTTAATAGCTCCGGATGTGTTAGCCTTAATAGCTGAGGATTTTGGTCTAAAATATAATAAAGATGTTGAACAGGAATTAAGAGAGGGAATGAAAGTTTATAGTTATTATATTTTTGGAGGAGCTTATACGCAAATAACAAAAGATACTGTAGCAGTGCATTTAAGTGCAGGAGGATGGCGACAGCGTACTTTTTGGAGGACTTTTCTGACAAGAATTAATTTTTATAGGAAAATTTTCTTTGCAAGTCGCTGATTGTTAATTCTTATTTTGTATACTATAATTGTTTTTGAGAGGGTGTAATGAATAATCGAATAGAGAATAATAAGCGTATTGCCAAAAATACAGCTATGTTATATATGCGTATGCTACTCTCAATGGCTGTTTCTTTTTATACCTCGCGAATAGTACTAAATATATTAGGGGTTGACGATTTCGGTATTTATAATTTAGTTGGCGGTATTGTAGTTCTATTTTCTTTTTTAAATAATGCAATGGCCTCTTCTACTCAACGCTTTTTAAATTTTGAATTAGGAAGGGAAAATATTGACGAGGTAAAGAGAATTTTCAGTATGAGTCTGACAACTCATCTTAGCATAGCTTTCGTTGTATTAGTTTTATCTGAAACTGTTGGATTATGGTTCTTAAATGCTTATATGAATCTTCCTGCGGATAGAATGAATGCAGCCAACTGGGTTTATCAACTTTCTGTGCTTTCTTGTTGTATACAAATTATGCGTATCCCTTATCAATCTAGTATAATAGCTTATGAACGCATGTCTTTTTATGCATATATTAGCATAGTTGAGGTTTTATTGAAATTGTTAATTATTCTTTTTTTGTTTTTGAGCGATTTTGATAAATTAATTTATTATTCTATTTTAAGTACTGTTGTTGTTACTTTAATATCGTATATTTATAAAATTTACTGTATTAAGGCATTTTCTACTTGCAGTTACTCTTTTTTTTGGGATATTAAGCTGTATCGAATGTTGGTTGGCTTTTCTGGATGGAATCTTTTTGGTAGTATGGCAAATGTTGGTGTACAACAAGGGGGAAATATTTTACTAAATATATTCTATGGAGTTACAGTAAATGCTGCTGTAGGAGTCGCAAATCAAGCGAGTATGGCGATTTATGGATTTGTATCAAATTTTCAAATGGCCTTTAATCCTTCTATTATAAAATCTTATGCTATTGGTGATAGAGACTATTTTATGGATCTCATTTTTAAAGCTTCAAAATATTCCTATTTTCTGTTGTTCATGTTGTCACTTCCTATATTAATTTGTTGTGAGTTTGTTATGGGGGTGTGGCTAGGAATTGTTCCATCTTATACGGTTTCTTTTTGTCGGTTAATGTTATTGTTTATGTTAGTAGATTCCGCAGCAGCTCCTTTGTGGACTTCTGTGCAGGCAACAGGAAAGATTCAGAATTATCAAATAATGATTGGTTGTTTAGTATTGACTAATTTACCTCTTGCGTATACTGCTTTATGGTTAGGAATGTCTCCTGTGTGTGTATTTGTTATTCGTCTATTAGTTAATATCATCGTTTTTATAGTTCGACTCGTTTATTTAGGTTTTAAAATAGATTTGCCTATATTAAAATACACCGTTCAAGTGTTAATGAGAATATTATTTGTGACTATTTTATCTGTTCCTCTACCTTGTGTGGTAAATTATTACTATCATGGTTGGTTCGGTTTAATATTCACTTCTTTAATGGCCTTCCTATGTACATCACTATCAGTTTGGTTTGTAGGGTTGAAACAGGGAGAACGAAAGGCATTAGTACGTACTATTTTGAGAAAATGATTATCGAGTTTATTCTTGTACAAATGTGCTTCCATTTAAGTCTGTTAGCCAAGTGTTATAAAAACTGCTGTTTTTTCCATATGAGTTATCTATAAACGTGAATGATTTATGTGTTAAAATAGAAAGGATGGCTACATGTAAGCGAGTTGTGTATATTTCTTTATATGGATTAATGAAGTGTATGCCAGCTTGTACTAGCTTAGGACGAATGATGTGGTAAGCGTAGATGTCCAATATAGGGTAAGTAAATGTTCCTAATTTGTGACAGACCATATACATTTTATAGAAAAAAGACATATATGTTGGCATTGTTTCCATGCTAGGCCAGTCGCGGATATCAATTTTTGTGTAATCTAATTTTAAAGAAGATAAATTAAAAGAGGATAGCTCTTTATCTGTTCGTTTTATTAATAGAATTCTATTGTTTGTACAAGCTGTAGTATGCTTTCTGATTTTTTTGGGAGAGATGCAGAAAGCCATATCTGGTAATAGTAGTATGTTGTTTTTGTGAAAATACTTTTTTAATATGGAGTGTGAGATTTCATCACGGGCACAAATTGTTAAATTAGGATGCTTAGCCATTATTAAAGCATCAGCTTTCATTATAGAATGGTTTGTATAGTATATAGTTTGGGGCAAAATTATAATCTGATTATTAGGATATTCTTGAATGATTCTAAGTCTTAATTCTTGGTGCGATCTCCATATATCACCAAAATTTCCTCCACCATGTAATAAAATAGTCGTTTTTTTTGAAATTTTTCTATAACAATAGGTGAGGGTACTGTTTCTGTATAGACACTTTATGTGATTAGATGCAAGGAATTGTTCTGTTCCTTCCCAAATAAGTGTGTCTCCTATATTAGTGTGGTAAGGTACATCTAAGTATACGCATGAACTATTAATAAGAGGAAGAAGACCTTTATCAATCAGAGATTTTAATAAATTTATTTTTTCAGTGAAGTTATGCATAAAAGAGCTATTATTGTACGATACAAAAATAACAGAATTTTATTTCGTATGCAAAATATAATTCTGTTATTTAATAAGAGTAGATTCATAGTGGGTGCTATGCCCTTCTTTTTAAGAAAGTTTTTTAGATAATTCTTCCTTCACCTCAAAGCACGGACACTCCTTTGTCCACTCCATCGGCTCCACCTCACCATTCCCATTGACATCCTGGCTCAAATCCCGATGCCCCACAACCCTTGCTTCCAGATAATCCATCTTCAAAGCCCGTACCAGTACCCGTAGTGAATGTTTCTGCCATTCCGTCCGTGTATCCTTCGCCAATCCGTGGCAATCCAGACCACCCTCATAACAAATTCCGATTGAATTTGCATTGTGTCCACGCGCGTGGACACCGACCCTCCCGACCGAGCGTGTGGACTTGATATCACCGTTACGGCGAATGTAGAAATGATAGCCTATACCATCAAAACCACGAAGGCGGTGAGCGGTTTCCAAATCCTGTTCGGTAAAGGGGCGGTCCTCGCGCGTGGCGCTGCAATGGATCACAATTAAATCGATCCTTCTCACAGGTTCATCGCATTTGCGCTAAAAGCGCCGATTACGGCCGAAGCCACTGCGATGATTACTTTCAAAATTTTGTCCCAAGTCGTTTTTTTCATAAAGATTAAGAGATTAGTGATTAATGTTTAGTGATTATCCCAGCGGATTCTCATCCAAACCTCCGCCGCCACTGCCGCCGGAAGAAGAGCCGCCGCCAGTGGACGGCTTGTCGTCTTCCGTCACCAGTTCGAAGACGAGGTTGTTAGGCCCTCCCTTGGTGGTGGCAATGCTGTCGTTTGCCAGCCGCAAGGTATTTGCTACCTTGAAGCGAATATTAACACGTTCGATATTCTTCACCGTACAGTCCTTTGCCACTTCGGTGGCACGACATTTAAAGGTGGTGTGAAAAATTCCGAAACCATCCAGACGGACACTGTTGCCGTCGGTCAGGGTCTGGCGCATCTGGCGGACGATGGCCTTGCCTACGTGTTCCACATCTTCGGCCGACATTCCTCCTAAGGCCTCGATATCTTGTGCGATACGTGCAAGGTTGAACATTTTAGCGTCTTTTGCCACGCGTTTCAGAGTGAAAACCATCGGGGAAGCTGCGTCTCCGATTTTTTTGTGGCGCTGTGTGCGCACTACTAAAGCATTTGACATAATTTTGTAAAAAATTAAGTTTGATGAATAATAATTTGTTGAAACAAAGATACGGCAGGCGGACGGCGCGGCGAGAGGTTCCATGAGGTTTCGTGAGGTTCCGTGAGGATAAATGAGGTTAACGGAGGTTATGTGAGGTTCCGTGAGGTTCGCGGAGAATAAATGTAGGAAACAATTCGCCAATCTGTTGTAAAATTCCTACCTTTGCTCATATATAGTAAAAACGAATCATGAAAACAGTATGAAATATCCTATCGGAATACAGACATTCAGCGATCTCCGTGAAGACGGTTATGTGTACGTGGACAAGACGGCTCTTGTCCATCAGATGGTGACCAGCGGGAAAGTCTATTTCTTCAGCCGCCCGCGGCGCTTTGGCAAGAGTCTGCTGATTTCTACACTTGAATCCTATTTCCGGGGCCGGAAAGAACTCTTTGAAGGGTTGGCGATGGAAAAACTGGAGAAAGACTGGTATGAGTATCCGGTGTTCCATATCGACTTCAATGGCGACAACTTCGCCAAGGAAGGTGTGTTGGAAGCCAAAATAGAGGGATTTCTGAGGCAGGCGGAGCGCATGTATGGGAAAGACGAGGATTTGCTGACCATGGGCGACCGTTTTGAGGAAGTGCTCCGTCGTGCCGGTGAAAAGTATGGTCGCCGTGCCGTGGTGCTGGTGGATGAATACGACAAGCCGATTCTGGATGTGCTTGATACTCCTATGGAAGACAAGAACCGGGACACGCTGAAAGCTTTCTATTCCACCTTCAAGAGTGCCGACAGATATTTGCAGTTCGTGTTGCTGACGGGTGTCACCAAGTTCTCGCAGGTTAGTGTGTTCAGCGGTTTCAACCAACCTAAGGATATCAGCATGGATGATCGTTACCAGGCACTTTGTGGCATTACCCAGGAAGAACTGGAACAGTATTTCGCCGATCCTATTGCTGTGCTGGCTGCACAGGAAGGGTGCACTTCCGATGAAATGAAGCTCAGTCTGAAAGCCCAGTATGATGGTTATCATTTCAGTGAAGGGATGGTTGACATTTACAACCCCTTCAGTATATTGAATGCATTTGATTCTTTGAAGCTCCGCGACTACTGGTTTGCCACCGGCACTCCAACCTACCTGATGCGTCTGCTTCAGCACAATCACGAGCAGATGAACGACCTTACGGGCAAATATTATGACGCTTCCCTTTTTGCCGACTATAAAGCTGATGTAGAACAACCTCTGCCCATGATTTACCAAAGTGGATATCTTACCATTAAAGATTACGACCGTTTCACCTCTTCCTATTTGTTGGATTTCCCCAACAACGAGGTGCGGAGGGGCTTTCTTTCCCTGATTGCTACGGGCTACTTCAAGACGCAGCCTACACAGGTGATGGGGTGGTTGGCACAAGCCATGCGCGATTTGCACCTTGGCAAAACTTCGGCCTTCCGTGATTCGCTCACCGCTTTCCTGGCAAGTATCCCCTACGATTCGCATCCCGGTCTCCGTTCGATGGATCTGATGGAGAAGCATTTCCAATATACCTTCTATCTGCTTGTCCGCCTGATGGGCGTTTACAGCCGGCTGCTCATAGAGAAAGCATATAGCCAGGGGCGTGTGGATTGCATTTTGGAGACGCAGGATTATGTCTATATCTTTGAGTTCAAGCTGGATGGCACCGCCGATGACGCCCTTCGCCAGATAGAGGAAAAGGGGTATGCAAAGCCCTATGCGGACGATAAACGTTGCGTGAAGCAGATCGGTGTCGTATTTTCTTCGGAGACGCGCACAGTGTCGGACTGGAAAGAAAAAGGGAGCTCTAAGGCTCCCCGAAAACATTGACTATGACTTGCACCTGGGCGGGAGTGTAGTTCCTGCCTGTGCGGCTCATTCCCATTTCCAGCAGGCGTTGTTCCAGTCCGGGCGCTTTGCGTATCCAGGTGTTGAAGCGGTTGACGGCTGCCTGTTGAGACACTCCGTGAATGTAACACATAGCCAGTTCGCCTTTCCCGTAGCTGCGTATCAGGAAGCAGACTTCTAAGATAGAATCATCAGTTTTCATCATACTTTAACTTGAATAAATTGTTCCTTTTTTGTGAGTTTATTATCTCTACAAATATACTGAATATTAATCAAATAGGCAATTTTCTTCTGTAATATTTTTCAACCAATTCTCATTGTCGAACACCGTGTTCACCGGTCCCGGTTTGTCACCGTCGGGACGGTGCACGATATCCTCCTCGCAGGGCCAGTAACGCCCGTTGATGCGGTTGTAGACGAACTTGGCGCAGGTGTTGGCGCTGCCCAGATGCTTAAACCTCACTTTGTCGATGTAGATGGTAACGATTTCTTTCCCGTCATTCCGGTCTACGGTAAAGCAGAAGTCGGCCATATTGCCGAAGTTGGCGGAGCCGTTGATGTCATTCATCTCCACCCGCCGCAGCTCGCCGTTGGTGGTGTTGCGGTTCACCTTGCGCGGATGCGCCACGAGGATGACGAGGCACTTGTGCTGCAGGGCGAAGCGGCTCAGCTTGTTCAGCAGCGAGGTGATGTATTGCAGTTCCGTTTGTCCCGGTTCCAGCTGCTGGTCGATGCGGTTCAGCGGGTCGACGACAAGGATGCGCACCCCGCGGCGGCGCACCAGTTGGCGGGCCTTCTCAAGAATGCAGTCCACAGTATAGCTTCCCGAGTCCGGCAAGATGTGCGTTACGTTGTCCGTCAGCCAGCGCGTCGTCCGGTTGTAGAGGGCTTCCGTCATGCCCGGTCCGGGGCGGAAGGGGTGTCCGGTCAGCTTTTCGGCGAGCTTGGCCAGATGGTATTCCATCGGCATGTTTTCGGGACTGAAGAAGCCGATTTTCCATTCGTGGCGCAGGCAGAGGCGCAGGACGAGTTCGTCGATGAATTCCGATTTTCCCTCGCCGGTGCGTCCCGTCCACACCGCGAGGCGCCCCGTCTCAAAGGTGCAGTTTTCGTCCAGGTTGTCCCAGCCCGTTTCAGCGCCCCGTTGCAGGCCGTTTTCGAAGAGCGTGCGGAGGGGCTCCTGACGGTCTTCGGCGGTAAAGACACCCTCCAGCGGGATTTCTTCGGCCTGTTCCAGCGTAATGAGCAGACTTTCCGCACCATACTTTATCAGGTGCTCGTTGGCGTCTTTACATTCGGGGCCGAAGTGCACCAGGCGGCAACGGTCCGATCCGAGGCGCCGCACCAGTTCCTGGCTCAGTAACCGTCCGGAGCTGTCCTCGTCGACAGCGATGTAGATGAGCTTCTTGGGTTCGAAGTGGCTTTCTACGAAGCGATCCATCCAGTTGAGGTTGCTTTGCGCGCCGGCGGGCACGGAGATGACATCCTTCCGGCCGACGGTCATGAAGGCGGCGGCATCGAATTCGCCTTCGGTGATGATGCATTCCGGGGTGTCCAGTATGGCGTCGATGTTGTAGGGGATAAGCTCGGCACCCTTCACCATCATGAAGTGCTTCCGGCCGCTGCGATACTTGGTGTTGATGAGCGTGCCTCCTTCGAAGTAGTTGAAGCAGAGACAGTTCTCCTCTTCGCAGCTTTCGGGTAGCCTCACCCGTTCTTCGGTGATGTGCAGGTCGGCCAGCAGGCGTTGCGCCAGGCAGCGTTCCTGCGTCCAGTATTGCTCCAGCTTCTCGCTGAGGGTCGTGCGTTTGGGGTCGAAGACGGGGCGGCGGAAGTGGGAGGGGAGCTTGCGGGCACGATTGTAATTCTCTTTTCGCTGCTGGCGTTCCCGTTCTTCGGCATCGTCGGGCACGTAGAGCTTGTAGCCGCAGTGGTGGCAGTAGCACACGCCCTTGTCCAGGTCGATGGAGAGGGATTTGTTGCCTTTGTGTCCGCGGGTGTCGTTGCACTGGGGGCAGATGGTCTTGACTTTTCCGCTGGTGCGGCCATGGGTGTCGATGCCGTGCTGATGGAAATTTCTCATTTTTTGTTGAATTGTTTGAATTTATTTTTGGAAAATTGTTTGCGGACTTCATTTGTGAAGTCGTCTGCGAAATCGTTTGGAAATGCCACACTTCAGCGTCTCGAATGCCACACTTCGTGGGGGCGAATGCCACACTTGGATGGGTGTGAGGTGTGGCATTTGCCTTGCTCAGGTGTGGCATTTGCCTTGCCCGGATGTGGCGTTTGCCTTGCCCGGATGTGGCATTTGCTTTGCCCGGTGTGAATTTACGATCTCCATGAATTCGTGGTTTCATTCCAGAAAGCGGCGTTGTCCGGCCGGGGTGGGGCATTGTCGGGGATGAGACAACCCAGGTAGCTGCGTCGGCCGTCGATGCGCTGTTCGTAGCGGTAAGGGTCGGGCGGAGCGGCGGACTGTTGCTTGGCGTCGAGTGCCAGGAGGGTTGCGTGCAGGGCTTGCGAAGTGTGCTGTCCGGGATTTGTGAAATTCACGAAATAGCGGCGTACATCGCTTTCGCTCAACAAGTTGTGCCATTTGTCGTAGACTTCGATATGCTTCTTGAAGCAGTCCACGGCCGCCTCGATGTGTCGCATCAGCAGCTCTCCGTAGCCGCTGTGTATGCAGGCTGCTTCCAGCCAGGGTGTTCTCACGGCCAGTCCGTCCACTACTTCCTGCCAGGGACGTATGGGGCGCAGCGGCGTTTCCGGTCGGCCGAAGTCATCGCAGACGGTGAGTGAAGCCTGACTTCCGGCGGAAGCGTCCCGATAGTTTGCAGGAGGATTGATATCGACATCATTAGCAGCAGTTTCTTCTTCTTTTGCTGATGATGTTATTATATCTTTTATATTCTCTTTAAATACTTCACGGTTTGTTTCTTTATCGGTGCTGGTTTTTAGCGAGTTAGCTTGTTTTTCGTTCGGATTTTCCGTTTTTTCCTCTGCTGTTTTTGGCTGTTTTTCGTCGTTTTTTGCATCAGCAACGGTATTTGCTCTATCATTTTTTGCCGTTTTTTTCTCCTTCTTTTTTGCCGGATTCAGTTCTTCGGGACTGAAGGATCCGTCTTCTTCGAGTGCGAAAAGTTGGAAATTGCGGATGATTTTCTCTATGTAGGTAATCGACAACTTTTTGCTCGTGGAAGAGCGCAGATATTTCAGTTGTGCTCTGGTATCGGGTAGCATGGATAATTTTTCGACGATGATCCAGTAGGTTCCTATTCCTCTGGGTCCTTCCTCGTCGAACAGGTTTTGCATTCGGGGGTCGTGCATGGCCATGAGCTGGTGCTGTAGATAAAAGTTTCTTTTCATTCTGAGTTGTTTTTATTAGTTGATTGTTCGTGGGAAAAGGTTGCGCAAAGCGGAGTTGCTTGGTGTGGCGACAGCGTTTTTTCGTAGCGTTTTTCTCTTAGCGACAGCAAAGATAAGCTATGCGTTATTGTAAAATGGCTTGATTTGGTACGCTTGAGGGCATTGATAAGCTCTGATATACAGTGAAATATGGATTATGTAGAGTCGAAAAACGTACTTGTGTTAATAAAATGCAAAATGAAGTTTTTTCTTTCAACGTAATACAGTATATAGGGAGGTGCCTATGCTCCGCTGCCCCGCAAGTATGATAACTCACGGGGGATATATGGCCGTACGGCATTGTAGTGCAATTGGACGGTTTGGAAAATCGGGAGAATGAAAGATATCTGATCTTTACTTTTACGAGGGATGTTTTTTATTCATCTCCTTTTCCATCCTCTCAATTTTATTTTTAATGGGGGATAATTCCTTCATTTCCCGGAAACTTACATCTGTGTTTCTCTTGAATAGTTCCTTGAGATAGAGTTTCAAAATTTGGCAGATTACCAGCCTTTGGGTCGTGTACTTGGTGGTTCCGTTGAAATTCCAGGTTGCTCCATCTTCTATTTTAATAGTAAGTTTGAAATTTTTTCCATGATTATTTGCTTAAAAAAACTGCGAAAGTAAAAAAAAGTTTGGAAAGATGACACCAACGGGAAAGAATATTGAATGTCTTTTTGTGAATAGTGTATTTTTATCTTTGCCATAAATGAGTAGTAAAAAGAACTTGTCTATAGAGACTTTGCGAGGCATTGCTATCTTATGGTAATGATAGGTCACGTCATTGGTTCTGTGCCTGATGGAAGAATGAAGACTTATTTAAGATACTTTACATTTGTAGAAAGAGGAAACATAAGGTGGTTTATTTATGTTCATTTTACTGCCCTGTCAACTTGGCTATGGCTTTTCCCCATTTTTTATTCTTGTTCTTGATTATCCATTTATATATCCATAATGGAATGTAAATACCAGAAAGGATAGACATACAACTTTCTATAGGCCAAGGAGCATGTATTATGTTTAAAAATATTCGTTGAGATAATACTTGCGGAAACCATGAAAAAAGATAGATAGCATATGAAGCACCGAATAGGTGGTGAAAGAACTTCCAATTATGAGTTATGTACAATTGGCTTAAAGAGATGCTCATTAGTATTCCATTGAAGGCTGTTAATACATCTTTACCTTTGAAGAATGGTAAATATAAAAATATAATAGACAATATAAATGTAATACAGGCAGTTATTAATGAAGAGGATAGTTTGTGCTCTATATTTGACCGATAGAAATAGTATCCAAAAGCAAAGTAAATTAGATATCCAATAACTCCACTTATATTTAGCAAACTAACTTCACTTAAGGGATTAAATATATGTAATAATAATAGCATGCATAGTATAGACCAAGCGGGTATTTTCCACTTAATATATTTCATAATGCGTTTTCCATAAACGACAATCATAAAAATAAGGAATAAAGTTGGAAGAAACCAAAAGTAAATGATGATATTACTCCAGGGGTAAAGCAACATTTTTCCATAGTACGTAAATGATAAATCAACTGGACTTGAAGAAAGCTTATTTAACAACATTTTTAGAATAAATGCCCAGCTGCTTATCACAAAATAAGGTGTCAATAGGCGTTCTATTTTTTTTGTGATGAATCCTCCCTGTCCGTAGAGTGGTATTTCTGTTAATTGGTTACCTCTTATACTCATAGTATACTTTAATAAGTACCCGGAGATAAACATGAATAAAGGCATATGAAAAGAATATATCCACGTATGAATTGGATTATCTGGACATCCATAAAAAGAATGTCCAACTACAACAAGCAATATGCCAAATGCTTGTAAAAAAGAAATCATTGAGTTTTGACTTTGCATAATTGTATTCAAATTTTGATGAGTATCATTTATTCTGCAAAATCTCACAGTTAAGTTTTTGAGGGAATTTTTTTAGAATAAAATGTCAAACACTAATAAATAATTTAATTAATTTGTCATGACTTACACTTTAATATAGCAAATATAAACAATATATTAGAATTAGTAATCTAAAAGAAAACTTTTTTTATTATTAGGCTTCTTATTCTCTGCTTGTTATCTCATGTTATTGTTGCCTGTATTCTGTATTATTGGTAGAAATGCATTTCTAATTAGGGTTCCCTGAATAATTTATTCATCCTCCCCCCCCCTCAGGCAAATCTCTACATTAGTAGAATTCTTCTCCCAGAACTTTCCCATGTATTTCGCCAAAGAAGACCGAAAGATATTAATGCTAAGTTGTTTGTCTGTGAAATAAACTCATAAAACTTGCTTTTAACTCTCAAATATATAAGTTTTTAGTTAAATGAGGAAATGTTGGCAGGCCTATATTAATGAAAATCAGCTAATTTATCTTGTTTAGGGAACTCTAATTAGGGGTTATTGCTTTGATGAAGTAAGTCCATTAAAAGTGCCACGGATGACAGCTATTGATAATTGAACCTTACCATTCAACAAATAAATGATTGCTTTCTTGGGGGCAGCAATGAAAGCTATGTACAAGCAAGATAGAATTTTATCATATTTCATTGTATTTCGACGGGCATACAGAATGCGTGCACGGGAGAGATAGAATTCTCTTAAGGGAGTTCCCTTTTTGGCTGTCATACTTTCTTTATGATAAACTACGGCTGATGGTTCGTACCATAACTTATATCCGGTACGCTTTAGTTGTGTCGACCAGTCAAATTCTTCGTAAAACAAAAAATAGATTTCTGTCATAGGACCTACCTGTTGCAGGACATCACGACTTACCATCATAGCAGCACCATGTAGAGAGGCGGTTTCGCATGCTATGTGGTAAATAAGTTGATCCTTCTCATTGAAGCCTATGGCCGCATTGCGCAATGTGATGCGGGAAAATGGGGTAAAACCGGCATATTGCAATGTGTCGGGTGCATAGCTATATTTCAGCATAGGGGAGACACCTCCATTTTTCGGATCTGCTTTCAAACGATGGACGAGAGTTTCCAGTATCGGGCCTTTGATAATTGTATCGTTGTTGAGGAAAAATAGGTAGCTGCCTTCGGCAACTTTTAATCCTGCATTGTTACCTCCGGCAAATCCAGTATTGGTGTTTTGTACGACTTTTACTTCGGGGTGGCGTAGCTTGATTTCATCAGCTTCGGGATTCCGGGAGCCGTTGTCCACTACAATGATTTCATAGGGATATGTTTCGTATTTACGAAATGAGACGATCATTTCGCAAGTGTCGGCAAGGCCGTTGTAGTTGACGGTGATGATGGATACCATAGTTGTAATTATTCTCTTTTCAGCCAAAAGACTGCCCAATTTCTGAAAGTGACATATTTACTGAAAGACAAACGTCGGAAGCGGCAGGCTGTTTCTATTTTCTCAAGAAAGCTCATCCGGTGTCCTGCCCAGATTACGTCGTTTAGGGTTTTGATCAAGTATTTGTTGATGACGGATGTCCATTCAGGGTGCTGCTGTTGTAAATTGCGTATTTCAGTGAATGCAGTGGTGTAGCCTTCAATGTTTCGCATACTAAAACGCCGGGTCATGATGGAACCGGTTCGTATTCTTCTTTTAAAGAATGATTCCGGGATGTATCGGACGCGTTCTGCATACAGGTAAATTTGTATGGCGAATGGGTGATCTTCATGGATAATACCTGGAGAGAAGCGCTTAAAGAAGGTATTCAGAAAATTGCGGTTGACAAAACATATCCAAACCGGGGTTCTGAATAAATGATTATCCAGTTCATAATTCAGCAGTTCTATTCCTTTCCATACATTCTCGTTGATATATTTTTTCCTGTTATAATCAGGGATATTCTCATTTTCTTCAGAACTTGTGATAGGTTCAGCATCAAAAAAGACAAAATCTAAATTGTCTTCCTCACAAGTGAGATAACATTTTTGCAAAGCTGTCCAATCTAAAATATCGTCACTATCCATGAAGTATATGTATTTGCCTGTTGCATATCTCATAGCTTGATTGCGTGCGACGGACAATCCTTGGTTTGGCTGCACGTGATATTGTATTCGGGAGTCGCGTGCCGCGAAATCCTCAATGATCCTCATGCTGTTATCCGTAGAGCCATCATTGAGCAAAATGATTTCCAATTCTTTTAATGTTTGGTCACATATACTGTTCAGAGTTTCACGCAAGTAATCAGCTGTATTATATACAGGTATTACAACGGAAACTTTGGGTTGATAGTTTGGCATATAAATATCATTTAGAGTTTAGTGATTGTATGATTTGAGCGTGCATCTTCATATATCTTTTTCATCTGTTCTTCCCATGACAAATGATGAATGGAAGCTCTGATTTCACTTGGTAACATGGCTTGAGAGCGGCAGAAAGTAATCAACTGCGGAATGTTTATAGGACTTTCATCTGCCGAAAGTTTCAAGACGTAAGGCATCTGATCAAAGTCGTCATCTGTTTCAGAATATGCGAATGCGAAACCACGTGCCGCATATTCTCTGTTTTTCAGAGTTTTAATATTATATATGCCACTCCGATGACGCCCCAAACTGCCAATGGCAAAGTCTGCATGATTGAAAAGCTCGTTTAATTCTTCTCCATGTTTGGCTCCGTACAAGGTGACGTAAGGTTTTAAACCGTACTTTTTGATGGGAGTCAGAATTTCATCTTGCTCACGTTTTCCACTCATATTGCCTACAAGATGAAAATAGACTTTGTACTCCGGATTGCTATTGTAATATGTTCCTAGGCCTTTAATCAGACGATCAAAACCATGCCAGAAGTGTATTTCGGCAACGCCTATCAGGTGAAGCTCGTTATTAATATTCTTTGTGCTGTTTCGTAAAGGAATATGGTTGAAGTCTATACCATTGGAGAGGCGAATTGTACGCTTCCCGAAGATTTCCGTGTCATTAGAGTATGTAATGATCGCATCTATGTATTTACAAAACGTATGTCGGAATAACTTGTCTGCATATAGCTCTATTTTTTCTTTAACGGAGAAGTACTCCTGGTCGTATGGATATGTCGGTATTTCTAAAAATATCTTCACTCCATGATTCTTTAATGCCTTTACAAAATGTATTGTAAAAGGGTTGGCATTGTGATAAGAACGGATATAGACAAATGGTATTTTTTCTTTGATAATATAGCGAATAATGGCACGGAATGATATTCGTTTCTTTAGCTTTGCAATCATCCCTTTTCCAAGGTCAACCAGCACTTCATCATTAATCATCCATTGTCTTCCGCCATTAGGCGTTACTTCGTAATAGCAGGTACGGACATCCATCCCACATTTTTCAAGAGCTGATATTTGGTATCTTATTTTTTTACTGATGCCATTGTACTCTTGAAAACCATAAAAGACAAGAAAAAGAGCTTTCATACATATAGGACTTTTAAGGTTGTAGTGACCGGTATAGTTTTATCAATTTGTCGGCTGTCTCTCTCCATGAAAATAAGTTTGCTCGTGTCAGTCCATATTCTTTTTGCTTTTGATATAACTCGTTATCTGTTTCCAAACGCAATATGGCCTCTGATATTTCTTCTGCTTTATAGGGATCGACAGTTAACGCATCTGGTCCGGCTACTTCGGGCATGGCTGATGTATCACCGATAATAATCGGCGTTCCGCACGCCATTGCTTCAATCATGGGTATGCCGAAACTCTCACGGAGTGAGGGGTAAAGAAACACGAAGGCTGCATTATATAGTGTTACCAAATCTTTATTGGAAATATATCCGGGATAATACAAGTGTGACTTCACTTTTGTGATGCCCTCTTGTTGTAACAGATTATTAATGTATTCTTCTTTAAGATCGGCTATCAGCAAAGGACGCTTCACTGATGAACGTTCTAAATAAAGGCTATATGCTTTTAGTACACGTGCTGCATTCTTTTTGGGGTCAGTATTCCCTAAAAAAAATAGAAATTCTTTTTGAGGAATATACTTCTGCACAATGTTCATGTCTATATCGGGTTGCTGATGGAAATGAGTACTGTACCCATTATAAATGTATGTGATTCGTTCGGATGGGATATTCAGAGCATGGCGGATACGATCACATTCAAATTGTGATACTGTAATGATTTTCTTGCACATCTTTAGGATACGGGGGACGACTAGGCGTCGATAATGCCATCCCATTTCTTGATAAAGAGACGGGCTGCGATGTTGTCGGGGTTCCAGATATATGATATCATGGAGCGTCAGAACAAGAGGAATCGAACAGTGCAAAGGGGCTGTATTCGAGGTGCAATGCAATAAGTCCACTCCTAAACGCTTTACTGCTCTTGGGAGAGCTATTTGTTCCCAAAGCGGATAGGTGGGACATTTCAACTCGATGATAGAAAGATTAGATGATTCTTCCAAACACCGATCTTCGCCCGGAGCAACGATAACAAAGTATTGGTTACCGTCATTCCTTTTCTGTAATTCACGAATGGTTTCTAAAGCAACGAAATCCATTCCGTGCTTGCTAGGGCGAAAAATGCGTTGAGCCTCAATAGCGATTTTCATAATTATTTATTTTTTTCTTACCTTTACTTTTTTACCACTTCCAAATAATCTTATAATGTGGCTAAATATAGATGTAAAAACTAAAATAGGAAGTGCCCATATAGCTTTGCGGAAACGCTTATTTACCTCGCCTTCGGGTAAAGCTAATAAAAATGTAATACCAATAATAGCAAGTAGTATATACCATTTGAAACTAAGTGTCCAATCTAATAAAGTAATTCCGATAGCACATAATGTAATAAGAGCTATTAATAGAAAACGAGAAGGCATCAGCCATTGAAATAATTTAAGTGCATAATCCCATTTACCTTTCAATAGTGTTATTGGTAATTTTTTTAGTGCAAAAATAGTACTACTATATTGTGAACGTAGCCAGCTAATGCGTTGTGCCTCATATCCATTGGCACTTTCTTCTTTCTTGCTGTAACATACCACCTCCTCTAAATATTCAGTATAAATATTCTGTCGTAACAATGCTGTTTCCATAGTTTTACTCAAGTCGGAACCTTTTAGAGTGGGGGCTATTTCATGGAACATTTGAAAATCAAATGCCATGGCTGAACCGATCAAAGCTGATGAAAATCCCATACGAGTATGTGCTTTGCGGAATATATTATTATTGATTTCCTCACTGGTAGCATTTAATATGGCGATACTAGTTGTTAGGTTTTCTGTCATACGATGCGCCTGTATAGCATCACAACCTGAATAATATGCATTATTGAAGAAATTTAATGCATTGGGAACAATGCGGTTGTCTGAATTAAAGATTACTACCATATCATATTCTTCTGGAGAATAACGTTCCATGACTTGTTGAATGGCATAAACTTTGGTACATTGTTCTTTATCGGGTACAACTATATTAACAGGCATCTGTAATAAAGTGACAAAATCCTCCTCAGGAAGTTGAGTTGCAGCAACTGCAATATCATATTTATTACGTGGATATAATTGAGTGTCCAAGAAATTATTTATGGAATTAATCACTTCTTTGCCATTACGTAATACTGTGAAAAGGACAAGAAAACGATTTTTAACAGCAGCATTGGGATAGGGATTTTTATATTTGCCTAATGAGAATAGAGCACATATAAAAAGATATAATACAGGAATTGCTAATAACAAATATAAGATCGCATCAGTTATTTGTAAAGCATTGTTGTTTTCATTCATCCACCAATCTGGATTAAATATGGAAAAAATATCGTTCATAATAATTATGTTACTAGGTTTTATAAAAATTATTGAGTGATTTGTTTATCTATATAAGGACCATTTAATACGAATGCTAATGAGGCCACAATTACAAAATTTGTAGGGGGCATCCCCATTCCTTCCCCTACATAACCATTAAGCCAAATACCGAAGACTCCGCAAAGTAAAGCTGATAATGTATGAGCTAATTCTCTGTTTCGAATACGGAACATTACGATATAACAGCATCGTAATAGTACTATAGCATATATGATAAGATATAGAGATAATCCGATGATTCCAGTTTGCATCCATATACTAACATAATATGAATCAGGTGGTACTGTTCCATCTATAACTTCATCCCCCCTTTCCCAAATTTTAGGAACTCTCTGATTTAATCCAACTCCCCATGGGTAGGATTCTAAATATTCGGCTATGAATTGTTTATTTTCTACACGAACATTATAAGAAGCATCCTCAGTAGGCTGAAATGCGGTTCTCATACGTCGTATTAATGAATTTCCGTTGCCTATATCTGTAAATGCAAAGAAAAAGAATAACAGCAAACCTGTCAGCATGGAAATTAACATCACTTTTATATTCTTGCAAATGAGACAATACAGGATAAGCCCACCAAGAGGAACGATAATGGCACCACGCGTACCAGACATCAACAGACCTATCAATCCCATGAAAGCAACACCTAAATAAAAAAAGGATAACCATTTTTTATGAGTATGTAGCCCTATGATGGAGTAGGTGATTGTGACAATTCCCATATATGCTCCGAAATTTCCAGCATCAGTGAAAATTGAAAAATATCGAATGCCGGTATTCAGTATATGTGTTCTCCAGCTACCTTGCATGAGCCATTCTGTCTCTGCTGTATCAAAACACCAATATTTTTGGAATAATAATTTGATAAAGGCCGTTGTAGTAAATATGCCAAAGATTATTAATCCTCTTTTAAGTACTTTAGGGTTATCTGTGAGTAAAGAGGATATTACATATAGTGCAAGATTAGCAAATATCCAGCTACGCAAACCTAATGTTATGCCTTCCGTTTGAATACCTGGATTCGCAAATTGTATTAAAATAAATAGCATCCAAGGAATATAGGAAATTGTTAATATATTTATTGCATTTGATAGGCGTATATTGGATTTTTTTTGAATAACTGCGAATAAAATGGAAATTAGCATATAAACTAGGAGTATATCTAATATTACACTAAGTCCCTCTTTTCTGCTATACCGCATAATGGCTATAAAGTAAAACGAATAAGTTGCATACAATAAATAACCAAAACGAGGTGTCTGGCTTCCCCATATTAGTATAATAAGTATAATTGGAAAGCTGATAATCGATGCGGCTATAAGCAAATTCTGGCTAATGACAGAGACGACAATAGCAATCAATCCTACTATAAGCATGAAATAAGATACTACTTTAGGGGATAGTTCACGAACTGGATAGTGATTGCTATTTGCCATATTCTATATGATTCTTTTATTATTTAACTGCTGCTTTTTGTGATGTCAAGCCTAATTGAGCCAATCGACTGAAGAATGAGTGAATCGGCATTTTAGGCGGTAATTCTCCTGTAAATGATTCTACAACATCACGATCAGCATTGTTCAGATAGAGGAAAAAAGGAATATCTTTTAAAGATTCCTTTATCGGTGCAAGGCTGGTATCGTCACTATTACGCCATAAGCGGCAAGCATTTGCGATCAATAGATTGGCATCAGCCTTTTGCAGTACAGACAGAGGAATAGAGGCATCTTTTATAGGTGGATATTCCACTAAAATAATATCAGGAGTTTGTTCAGCCTCATTTTGTTTCCAAAAATCTGATAGTTGTTCTGCTTGTATATAATTTTTGTCTGCTATCTCGAAGTCGACATCATAGCGTACTAATCGTACATGAAGACCTTCTGATTTCCAAAATTCAGTGAAATATTTTGCTAAAAATGATTTCCCTTCACGTGGATTAATGCTGAGTAAGTTAATGACACTCGGCTGTCCAGATTTCATGTATTTATTTAATTGACGACAACTATATGCAGCAGCTATACGATTGCATGCTTTTAAAAAACCTCGATACTTAAGATTACTTATTCCGTTAAAAGCAGCAATAACTGGTAACCCGCTAAGACGTTTGCTGCGAAGGGGATCACGCAATGTATGGTCAAGTAATTCTATGAGTAAGAAATAAGTGATAATAAATATTATAGTTCCTATAAACGCAACTAGAATATAGATAAACCGTTTTCGTCCGTTATCAGTCAAAGGATAATCAGGAGGAGCTACGGTTTGTAGATTACTTGTACTCATTTCTATGTTTTTTAGGCGTAAATTAGCATCTGCTAAACCTTTCAGTTGAGTACGATAGTTGTCTTCTGCAATGCCTATAGAACGTTGTTTGCGATTTACTTGGGTACCAATGGGAGACATATGACCATATTGATCAAATATGTCTTGTTGGTGTTTCTTTAATACTTCTAATTCTGCTTTAGCTTTGGCTTCATTAACACATGCTGATAACCATTCAATTACCATTTCTTGGATGCCAACGCCTTCTTTGGTAAAGTTAAATTCGTTTAACTTGTCAGAAATATGACTGATATTTTCTTCTGCTTTTTTCAAAGCTTCTTTTTCTCTCTGTAATTTAGGGTCTTTTTCTTGGAGTTTATCAGATGTAAAGATCTCATGCTCCATAATACTTTGATTTAATGTACTAACTTTATTTAATTCTTGTAGTAAGTTTGTGTTACTACGAATGATCTGAGCGCGTACATCCATTTTTTCTTCCAACATCCTACGTAAGGCTATAGCTCCTTCATATATACGTTCTACTGCTTCTAAGCGATTTTCAACTTCATATCGAGTAATAGCAAGTGCTTTAGTCTCTTCTGGATAATTGATTACCCGTTCTTGTACATTGTAGTTCATTAAATCATCTTCCTCTCTAATTAATGCTTGCTTGGTCAGTCGGACTTGCTCCATAAAATAAGCAATGACATCATTGGTAGATTTGAATCTAATTATTTCATAAGCTTTTATTAGTTCATCAATTAAGATACTAACTGTTTGCTGGGTAATTCCTGGGTCAGCTGAAGTATAGCTAACTTCAAGGATATCACTTTTTCCTGCTCTCTTTATGGTAATTTCACTTAATGCAGAAGCACTATAAAAGGCAACGGGACGATTAAAAGTTGAATATATAAAATTATTACTTTCTTTTTGTCGATAGTTAGTTAGATTCTCTAGAGTTTTATTGACATCTTTTCGATCTATTAAAGCTAGTACTTCTTTGGGAGTAATTTCTAATAATTGCCGATAATGCTTAGCTTGAATATATTGATTATCTTTCCATTCTTCGCCATAAGTAAATGAATTGGCTAGTAAACGAAGAGATACTTTTTCTAAAGTTTCTCGTGATTTTGCTATATTAATAAGGTTATCGAATGTACTGTTAACAACTGTAAAGTTGATTGCAGAACCATCAATAGAAGTTGATGTTGTAATACCCGCGTAAAGACTACTATTTACTGTATAACTATAAGGTAAGAATTGAGTAAAATAGATAACTAAACCGGTAACAAAAAAAGTTCCCCATAATAACCAATAGCGGATACGGTAAAGGAATTGTGATATGAACTGTATTATATCCATAGGGCATTTACTTGTCTTTAATTACTTTTACATTAGTCAGCATTTCCAATAATACAATAGAATTGTGCAGCGCTACTCGACTCTGTTCGTAATTAGTTACAGCACCAGTGCGTCGTGCACGCTCTAAAGAAAGCGAGATTATGTCTAATTTCCCTTGTATAAAATCATTTTCAGATATTTTCATTTGTGCATTATACAATGCAGCTGTTTCTGCTTTAGCCTTAATTGTTGCCAATTGTTCTGTAACTGCATTGTATGCTTCTAATACTTTTAGTCGTCTTTCTTCCATCACTTCTTCTTGAGTGTATTGAAGCTGTTCTATATTATATCGATAATTTTTTAATTTTAACGGTCGGTTAAAAAGATCACCTAAGCCAACACTTACACTAGCTCCTAAATTGAAAGTATGCCTTGTACCTACGCTTGTCGATTGATACCAATCGGCAAGCGTCTCACTACTTTCGTTTAAGCTGTTAAAGCGACCAAATGCATAACTACCATTTAAGCGAAAATAGTTCCACCAATTACGCTTTTCAATGCGATACTCATTTTTTTGTTGTTCCACTTGCGACTGTGCTCGTTTTACTGTGGCATTTTCTGTTACAGCATCTAAAAAAACCGATAACGGAGGTAATTCTAATTTCTCAATTTCAAGGGGGACTTCTTTCCCTGTCTGCATCACAGTTGCTGTTTCCCACCGCGCGTCTTCCATCTTTAAACGCTCTAAAGCTTTTATACGTTCTTCACGCGTCATCGTTTGCTCTTGAGCAGTAATGGCTGTTGGAAAAGCAAACAATCCCGAAAGAATAGCGCTCCAATAAATGAGTGTAATATATCTTTTTATCATTTTTTATTTGCTATACATGGTTACTATTGCAATCACACATTCTCTTTCTGTACAAACGCCGTCAGCGTCTTAAAGATAATCTTCATATCCAGCCAGAATGAGAAATCTCTTGCATACTTAATATCCAACTGTTTTCTCTCTTCTGCCGACATCTTACCGGCACCGCCCCGTTTCTCAACCTGCCATAACCCCGTCAAACCAGCCGGAGCCATAAAACGGTCTATGTAGGCATCACTGGTTAATAACTCAGCTTCATAGAGTGGGAGAGGGCGGTTACCTACAATACTCATATCACCTTTCAGAATATTAAAAAGCTGTGGCAACTCATCAATACTGTATTTGCGAATAAACCGTCCGACACGAGTAACGCGCGGATCATTTTCAATCTTGACGAATGCATTCTGTTGTGTTTTCTCTTTCTTTTTGATGAAATCTTCTTCGGAGATCACGAAATCATCCGAAATCAACAGGTTTTCTTCTTCGTCCGGTGTCCCGACAAGGTCGTCAAAGCGGATTCCCGGATCTTCATCAGAACTCTCTACTTCTTCAATCTGATATTGATTAAGTGCATTCAACTCCTTCAGCCGTTTGTCTGCGTTAGTGTACATGGAACGGAATTTTAGGAAATTGAAAATCTGATAATTGGAGCCTACACGTTGCGACTTATAAATGACTTTTCCTTTGCTCTCTGCACGGACAGCAATAGCTGTTCCTATCAGCAATGGTGAAAGAATGATAACAGCAGTACCAGCAAAGAGAATGTCGAATGTGCGTTTCCACATAGGAAGACGGAATGTATTCAACACTTTGCGATGTGTTTCGCTGAATTCTTTCAGTTTACTATCCTTACGTGCCCTGAGATAAGCATTCATACTTTGGATGCTATCTTCCTCGGCATGCGGCGGAAGCGTATTGTTGACGCCTGCCTGGAGGTAAGCTTTTCGATTTTCGGGTTTTAACACTTCTGTTATGAGGGTTATGTAAACCCGGGGATAACGCTTTCGTAAATAAGAAAGCTCTATACAGTCTGATTCTGGAGTTTCTGTCTGTTCGTAAAGGATAGATATGTTATATCGCTCACGAATACCATCAATGACTTTAGCCGCTTTCTGTGGAGAAGAGACGGCAACAAACATTCCTCCTGTTACTTTGCTCAGGTGGTCGATGATAACCCGTTTATTACCAATATATATGTAATATAACATAATGCCTTTACGTAGATTAATTACTTAATTATAGAAATTTCTTTAAACGTACTTTCAATTCCATGGGGTTGAAAGGCTTCAGAATATAATCGACCGCTCCTTCTTCGAGCAGGCGGATACGCTCGGTAGTGCTCTCTTCGCTGGAAAGCATCATAACGGGAATGTGCTTGAACAACTCATTACTTTTGAGGTAATGAAGAAATTCCGAACCAGTCATTTTGGGCATACGGATATCGGATATAATCAAGTCGGGCTCATTACCTTCGTGTAACCACTCGATAGCTTTCAAAGGATCTTCGCAATATGCAAGATCATACTCTTTACCTAAATACATAGAAAGCACTTTGCCTATGGAGGCTTTATCATCTACTAATAATATTTGTTTCATTATTGTAATTTATAATATTCTATACCTGTTATTTGTTATATGATTATTTTATCTGTAAACATTCTTTTCGTTAGGATCGAGATGCCATTTTTCAGTATCGGGCGTGCGGTTTTGAGCCCAATCCAAAAACTTGGGGTATGCGCAATCGTCACCCTTTAGCGTACTGATGTTGATACTTTCTCTCGGATAACGGAAATTGGGCACACAAATAGCCCATGTATTGTTACCTGCTAAGTCAAGATTTTCTTTCTGTACGGTTCCTCCTTTGGTGGCGCCATAATCCCAGAATTCGTAAAGATGCACTTCCATACGTTGCTGCATACTTCTAAACTTATAAGCAATGAAGAAATCCAAATTGTCTTTAGAGATAACCGGAGACTCGTGCTGGTAGGCATTGCTCTGTTCAATCTTTATCTTGTATGTATAGGTGGGAGCTGTAGCGATACCCGTATTGACCATGGTACCGGGAGCAACGCCAAATACGCCATGTACATTTCCGAAGAGAGGAATCACCATGCCATCTTCAAAGCTGATATTGTCTAACATAGAACCGGATAGGGTGTTTTGGAATCGGTTTACATCTCCTTCGTAACTGATACTTGCAACGGCAGCTCCATCTACGTTTACCAACCGCAAACCAGCTCCGATGGTCTTGGTTGCTCCCGCCGCCACAAGTGTGACATCAATATGTGTGGCCGTTATCTTATTGTCGCGGCCACGGTCGTAATTGATGGATACATCCAACACGACGTCGTTAAAATCGTAGTCGCCTACCAACGGGAAGTTGTCTTCGAAGACGTATGTATAGGGTATCGAGCCGGAAGGGGTTTCACTACCTCCTCCCGGGGTGTTTCCCTCACCCGTGCAGTCTCCTTCGGGGATGATAACGGGAGATTCTCCCCATTTGGAAATAGTACTGCCTGTATTGGTCAGGCATTTTACAAACTGCTTGTACTTGTCTCCTTCATGTTCTTTTACTTCGTAGTAGACACTACCTTCACTTGTCATTTGATTAACTTCTTCAATTTTCTCGATTTTAACGAGAGAGGACTTTGTTGTTCCTTTAAACCTTGTTTTGCCAAACTTTCCTTCTTCGATAGTCAGTATTGTATTTGCTCCGAGGCTTACTTTGGTATTCCACTCCGGGGCGAACTCTTTTATTTTGGTATAACAGTTGTCACCCAACACCAAAGATAAGCCCGTAAACTTTTCAACTGTAAGATAACAACCGTTTTCAATGGTAGTTTGGGTATACGTTTCTTCTATTTCCGTCTTACCTTGGTTGACGAATTTGGTGCCTCTGTTATTTATATTCAACTTTTCAACTTTTACAGTACCACAGTTATAGAAAGTGCATCCGGGTGTGGATATGTTTAAATTTTCTAATTCAACAGTTCCTGCGTTATAGTTATATTGTCCTGCCGACCCATTGGTTAGGTCTATCTTTTCACCGCTGACTTTTCCACCTTTATAAATGAACAGACGGCTATTGTTCTTGATGGATAAGGTTTGATTATCAGGAATAGAAATTTCTCCACCATTCATGACGCATACGTCATAGCCTTTTTCTATATCCATGTTGGTAGGAATCCATTTCCCTGCAATAATGATTGTTGCCGGTTTTCCGTTGTTGAGATGTTTGTTTATAGGGCCTTTATAGGTGGTTGATTCAGGGATAATATATGCTTTTCCGCTTTGAAAGAATTCCCAGTTGTTGGCATCGTCTACCGTGATAACAGCGGCCTGGGGGATTAGTGCCTGCACTTCTGCTTCAGAACGTTCTGGCTCATAAGTAGTGATACTGCTGTTTACAGCACGGGTAAAGGCACGTACGGTCGGTGAAGTTCCGAAAGTAACATTTAATGTGCCGTTGCTTATTGTTGCGACTTTTACCACATTGCGATTGGCGGCATCTGTGCGGCAAACATAAACTTCAGTCAATGCAGTTGGACAATCCATTTGGGTGGTGAAAGGCAGTTTGTCATTAGCTGTACCTTCTGCCAGGATTTTTGCATAACTGTTTACTTCTAGGGGATCAGCATCATAAATACGAATAGAGTAGTCGACACCAGTATCTTCATGAACGGATATGTTGACTGAAATCTGATTCGTCATTTTCCAATTCATGTTGGGGTCGATGTCCTTTACCGGAAATTTATCTTCGTAAGTTGCTTTTACTTTTTCGGGATCGAATGCGTTTTTTTCACAGCCACCCAACAAGGCGCATAATAGAACCAGCGCAGTTGGCAGAATATGATTTGTCTTGAACTTCCTTCCCATGACCTGTTTGTTTATTTGGTTAATAACAAAAATACGGACTATTAAGATAACAACAGTTTCATAAGCTTTAAAAAGATGATGTATTAGCATCTTTTAACTATATAACGGGGCATTTAGAATGATGCCCTCTCATATTACTGAAAAAGCCGATGAATAAAGGTACTCATCGGCTTTTTGTATTAGGAGAAGTCCGGATTATTTTTTGAATACCTGACCGTTGTGATTGTCATACCAATCCTTGCTTTCTTTTCCGCCGCTGGTTACCCAACCGGTGAAATTTGTGTATACATCTTTGATGTTTTTATACTCCAAAGGCCATGCGAAATCTGTCGGGATAACCACGCCCCATGATAAGTTTTCAGAGCTCAGGTAATAACGCTTTTCGGTTGCGGAAGACTTGTCATTTCCTTGTCCGAACAACTTGGTATTGGCCAGATCGGTAGGTGCATAACCGGCTACGTGCACTTCAATACGTTTATTCTTAGCGTCCGCTGCTCTTGATATAACAAATACGTCAAGCTGGTTGATGTTGAGATCACTGGATTTTACAGCGCCTTTCTTGAATTCTATGGATATTTCAAATTTGGCGCCTTTCCTGTTGTGGTCGTTGCCGGCAAGGGTGTTGACGTAGCCTCTGTCATCTTCGGAGTTGCCAATGAAGCGGTGTGCGTCATTGCAAATGATAACTACAGGATTACTCTGGTTGGATTCAAAGTTTATTAGAGTAGCATTGTTTGCCGCACCTTCAATAATGCCTTTCAGCTCTACGACATTGGAAGCCGCAAATCCCAGGAATTGAATGCCTAAACCGAGTTTCTTGCTTGCGCCTACAGCTTGCAAGGTTCCGTTGAGTGTGTATGCTCCTGCAGAGCCGTCTTCATGCTGGGCAAAAGTTACTTCGTCGATAGTGGCTACAATGTCATTCAGGTCGAAGTCGCCATAAGTGGGCCAGTTGTCTTCGAATGCGAAAGTGTAGTTGGTTGCGTCTTCAACGATAATCGGGAATTCCGGATCGCTCGGGTCGTCGCCTTCATTGCCTTCATTGATGATACCGCTACAGGATTCGATGGAATGTTTGGACTCATCATAGCCGGTTGCAGCGCATGTAACCTCAAGTTTCCATGAGGGATATTTCTCTGCATATTGCCCTTCAAATACCAAGTTGCCGCTGATACTGGTCTTGCCACCACTATTTAGCGTAAGTATACGGGTTTTTAACATGGATATCTCACCTTGCTCGCCTACGATAGTATTAGGTGAATTCGTTAAGGTGAAGTTGTCGGCTTTGATGATTGAACTGTTTTTCATCTTGATATTGACCTTTTGATTGCAAGTGATGGTTGGAACGGGAAGCCATTCGTTTTCTGTTTTACTCCAATCGCTTGTAATAGAACCATTGTCCAAAATCAAATTAACGAAAGTAAATTCGCTTCTGATGATGAGAGCACAGCTATTGTAAATTTTGCCTACTGCTGAATTGCGGAAATTGGTAAGCTGGATAAGGCCGTCATTATAAGCCGAAGCGCCATTGTCCCATGTTGTTCCTGTCAGAGTGGCTTGATAGTGATTAATAAAAACCGCCTTACCTGTATTGTTATTGGCTGTAAGTGTTCCATTGAATTGAATATCACCATAATTGAATATCTCACTGCTGTTGATCAGAATGTCTTCACATTTTTCTATATATGATTTATTTAAGACGGTAGCATCGACAAGCTCAAGCTTGCCTGCGCTTAACGCGCCGTAATTAAATATTTGAGATTTGTTGAAATAAGCTGTTTCTACAGCTTTAATGCTTCCGTTTTCGCCGATATATATTTCCGGTGTACCCTCATTCACGCTAACGTTTGTTGCTGTGATGGAACCGTAAACTTTAGCGGGACATCCTAAATTTAAAGTACCGCCTTTTGATTCGATGCTTCCTCCGCTTTGAATGGTAAGGGTGTTGTTGCCACCAAACGTGATATCATTTGAACCGATAATTTTACCGCCATTCATTATGTAAATGTCAAGGCTGGATTGTAAACCTATGTTTGACAGGTCCCATACGCCTTGGACGAATACGGTTGCCCTGCCGCTATTGTTATAAACTCGTATATTATCTTTAAAAGGAGCACTAGATGTGTGCTCTGTGCCGATAATGAATTTTGCTCCGGCGTTCAACGCTCCCGGATTGTATTGGACATAGCCGTCAGAAACAGCGGGAACTTCCGGTATTATTTTGGTTTCATCATAAGAAGGCTTGATGTCTTCGCGGTCTTTATGCTCCGGTTCTACAAAACCGGCTTGTTTAGCGGCTTCGAATGCTGAACCGGTATTTCCGGTGGCTCTTGTGCCGGTTCCGGTATAGTATAGCTTGCAATCCATTGAACCGCCGTTCTCGGGCGTTTGGAATGCATAGACTTCTTTTCGTTGTTTCGGGTCTGTCTGGCGAATATACAGATTTTCGGCTGCTGCCGGAATGCTGATTGTCGTTGTGTAATTCGTATTCTTGCTGGCTGTGCCGGCTGCAATTGGAGTAGCGTTTTCGTCACCTAACGGATTGTTGGTGAATACTTCAATCAAATACTTGTATTGACCGTTGAACTCATCGTCCTTGATTTCGACATTGAGGTTGATTGAGTTCGTCATAGACCACCCAAATCCTTCCGGCGCCGTGAAACCTTCTCCCAATGGGTTTTCTGCCGGTGGTGTTTGCGGTTCCTTGCTGGGATCGTACACATCATCTGCACAACTGGCTAAGAACATGGCGCTTACCATGGTAGCCATTACTGATAATCTGCTAATTGATTTCATCATTAATAAATATAATATGTGTTGAATTTGTCATCCTTTTCTTTATTGACTGTTGAAAATGTGTATTTCTTGCATATTTTCGCCACAAAGATAATGATAAATTTGATATGATAACAGAAAAAGTTGTTTTTTTGTTGCAATTGGGATGCTTTCATTGTTAAAAATGAGAGTAATAGGTGTTTGGTGAAGACTTGCAGATTCTAGTCGGTATCTTATCGGGATGTGCATAATGAAACTGAATTATAGCTAATGGAAGACTTTTGTTGCTATAATCCGTAACTTTTAGACTAAATATTTTTTTATTTGTTATTTAGTGATTTCTCCCGCAAGATCAGAGTTCATTCGGTAGCGGATTTCGGCTTGGTTGAGACCATGGCCAAGGAGGAACATTAGTTTGGTCACTGCACATTCGGGAGTACTGTCGTATCCGCTGATGACGCCTGCTTGCAGCAATTTCAGTCCGGTTTCGTAGCGTCCCATTTCGACTACGCCACGTTGGCATTGAGTGATGTTAACAATAATGATGCCACGTTCTGTAGCGTCCTTCAGTTGGCGGATGAACCATTCCTTCTGAGGAGCATTGCCGGAACCGAATGTTTTGAGTACAACCGCTTTCAGACCCGGGACATGGAGAACAGAATTGATGATGCTTTCCTGGATACCGGGAAAAAGAGTGAGCATAACCACATTGGTATCGAACAGGTAATGAGGCTTCATGGGACGCGTCGGGTCAGGACGGCGGATGATGTGGGCGTCATATTTGATGTGGATGCCTGCATGGGCCAGTGAGGGATAGTTGAATGAACGGAATGCGTTGAAGTTTTCGGCATTGATCTTTGTGGTACGATTACCGCGCATCAATTCATTTTCAAAAAAGATACACACTTCGGGAACGATGGGGGTGCCATCGGGATTCTTGGCCGCAGCTATTTCTATAGAGGTAATAAGATTTTCTTTTCCATCTGTACGCAGAGTGCCGATAGGGAGCTGAGAGCCGGTGAGAATGACGGGCTTAGCCAAATTCTCAAGCATGAAACCGAGAGCAGAGGCCGTATAAGACATGGTGTCGGTTCCATGAAGAATGACAAAGCCGTCGAAGTAATCATAATTGTAGTTGATAATCTTTACGATTTTTGCCCAAAGCGAAGGCTCCATGTCAGAAGAGTCAATAGGAGGATCAAACTGATAGGAAGAGATGCGATAATTGAAACGTTTCAGTTCGGGAACATGTTTGAGAAGATGATCGAAGTTGAAATTTTCAAGCGCACCTGTCTCTGGGTTCTCTATCATTCCGATGGTTCCACCGGTATAAATTAGCAACACGGATGGGTAGTCAGTCTTCATAAACATAACCGGGTTTGATTATTTTGGGTGCAAAGATAGGAAAAAAATAGTGATTAGGGATAAGTGGTTAGTGATAAGTGACATTTTGCCATTATAATGTCATTTACTTATCACTAATCACTCTTCCCTAATTACTTCTTCAGCCCTTCTTTCAACTGTGTGATCGCCTTTTCCGCATCTCCTTCAGCTTCATTCAGCAGGGTGACGAAACGGCTGCCGATGATAGCGCCGGAAGAGTTGGCGCAAGCAGCGTCAAATGTCTGTTTGTTACTGATGCCGAAGCCAACCATACGGGGATTGCGGAGGTGCATATCCTGTATCTTTTTGAAATAAGCTTGCTTCTGGCTATCGAAATCTTTCTGGGCACCGGTAGTAGCAGCGCTGGATACCATATAGATGAAGCCGTCGGTATGCTCATCGATTTCGCGGACACGGGCTTCGCTGGTTTCGGGGGTGATGAGCATGATGACGCGGAGGTCGTAACGGTCGGCAATAGGTTTATACGTTTCTTCGTAATCCTTGAAGGGAAGATCGGGGATAATAACGCCGTCGATACCACATTCTACGCATTTCTGACAGAAAGCTTCGAACCCGAATTTCATGATAGGGTTGAGATAGCCCATCAGGATGAGAGGAATACGGACATCGCTACGGATAGCGCGAAGCTGTTCAAACAAAATACGCAGCGACATACCATTGCGAAGAGCACGGGTGGCAGCTTCCTGTATAACGATGCCGTCAGCCATCGGGTCACTGAAAGGAATACCGATTTCAATCGAATGGACTCCATTGCGTTCGAGGGTGCGGATGACGTCGACAGTACCTTCCAGGGTTGGGCAACCGGCACAGAAGTAAATGGACAGCAAGTTTTTAGGGCTGTCCTGGAAAAGTTGATTTATACGATTCATGTGAAGAGTTATAATTTATGATTTATGATTTTGTTGTGGGGAGATCTCTTAATTCTTTGAGAAAGCGCCCGATCCGTTCCACATCCTTGATACCCGGGGAGGTTTCGAAACGGCTGTTGATATCGATACCGGCAAGGCGGGGATGGTGGAATTCTTTCAGAGCTTTGACACTGTAAGAATTGATACCGCCGCTAAGCAGGAAAGGGGTACTGCCATTGTAACGTTGCAGGATATTCCAGTCAAATTGTTGTCCGGAGCCACCATAGTGGGCGCTGCGGGTATCGAACAGGAAGTAGTCGCAGAAACCTTCATAATCAGATACGGCAAGAAGATCCTTGGGCAAGGCGATGGAAAACGCTTTGATGATCCGGATACCATATGAATGAAGGGTACGGCAGTATTCGGGTGATTCATCACCGTGCAGTTGGACATAGTTCAAGCCGAAACGGTCGACATACATAAGGATGTTTTCTTTGGTTTCGTTGACAAAAACACCGACACGTTTGGCAAGCGTAGGTAGGTACCTGGGTATCTGATACAGGTATCTGGGGGATTTGGGGTAGAAGATAAAACCGATCATATCTACACCTAATACTTCTACATCGCGGATATTGTCTGCATCGGTCATTCCGCATACTTTGATCATTGTATTCATGGGCTTATGTACCTTAAAAATCACGAATATATGAAATTATGTGTGAATTTCCAAATTTATATACCGTGAATGAGTTCTTCCAATGTGCTCCCGGGATCGTCTGTACGCATGAATGTCTCTCCCATAAGGAAACCACGGAAGCCTGCCGAGCGTAGCTCACGGATGGTTTCAGGGTGCGAAATACCACTTTCGGAAACGAGCAGCGGAGGCGTCTGAAAATCAATTTCAGCAACAGCATTTTTTAACTCTTCTGCAATGCGGAAAGAGTTTTCTATATCGGTGACGAAGCTGCCCAGATTACGGTTGTTGACGCCGACCATATCCGTCTCCTTATATATATAGGAGAGTTCGGAGGTACTGTGTACTTCGAGCAGGACTTCAAGTCCAAGTTCGTGCGCCTGCATGGTAAGCGTGTGGCACTCATCAGGCGTGAGGCAGGCGGCAATGAGCAGCACTGCATCGGCACCCACAATACGGGCTTGCAGAAGCTGATACTTGTCGATGATGAAGTCCTTACGCAGGGTCGGGATGTTGACCAGAGGGCGCGCTGTACGGATGTCACGCAGATTCCCGCCGAAAAACTTTTCATCCGTGAGGATGGAGAGGGCGGAAGCTCCGGCAGTTTCATAAGCTGGTGGAATGAGGTTGGCCTGTGCGTTTTCCTTGATCCAGCCCTTAGAAGGAGAACGGCGTTTGAACTCGGCAATGATGCCGGATGAAGAGCTTGCGAGTGCACGTTTCATGCTGCGGACGGGCGTTGTGCCGGAAGCTCCGGTTCCGACAGCTTCCTGCATCATGACAGCAGCTTGCTCTTGCAATTGACTGAGGGAGACTGCTTGTTTTTGCTGCTCTATCTCAATCCGCTTGTGGGCGATGATTTCGGATAAAATATCTTTCATATTTTTTTAGTTCATTGATTGATTTCTATAAACTTCTTCAACGTCTCCAGCGCCCGTCCACTCTCCAGCGATTGGCGAGCGATGGCAATACATTCTTCGATTTCCATTTCAGGTTCCATCACCTGGATGGCGAAGGCGGCATTGACAATGACACATTGTGTTTGGGCACGTGTGGCACGGTTATTAAGGATATTATCAAAGATGCGGGCGGCATCCTCTTTACAGGCTCCGCCGAAGAGCTCTTCGGGCTGCGCGGCACTGAAACCCAGCGCTTGCGGACGGTAAATCCGTTCGTAATTGCGCGTCATGACTTTGAATTCGTCCGTGAGGGAGATTTCATCGTAGCTGTCGAGACTGTTGACTACCGCAAAATCGATACCGAGTTTGTAAAAAACATTTGTGTAGAGTCGCATCTGTGCAAGATCGGCTACACCGAGCAATTGGTAAGTAGGCTTGCAGGGGTTGACAAGCGGGCCAAGAAGATTGAACAGTGTACGTACGCCCAATGCCTTGCGCACAGGGCCGACGAACTTCATTGCCGGATTGAAAAGTTGGGCGTGCAAGTAGGCGATGTTACACTCGTCCATGCTGTGTTTCAACTTGTCGGGATCATTGGTGAAGCGGATGCCGTGTTGCTCCATGACATTGCTTGCCCCACTGACGGAAGTGGCGCCATAATTGCCGTGTTTGGCAACTTTGTAACCGGCCCCGGCCACCACAAAACAGGCACATGTGGAAATGTTGAACGTGTTCTTTCCATCACCTCCCGTACCTACGATATCGATAGGCCGATAAGGCGCGAAGTTGATAGGGATACGAGTCTCCATAAGGGCTTCGCGAAAGCCGATCAGTTCATCTACTGTGATGCTACGCATCTGGAATACAGTGAGTAATGCGGAAATCTGTGCTTCGGGATAAGCTTCCCGGGTGATGTTCAGGAGAATTTGCTTGGTTTCTTCCGAAGTAAGCTCTTCGTGGTTGAAGAGACGGGTTAATATATCTTTCATTTTCTTATTTACGATTAGACGATTTACAATTTACGATTGAAAATTCTGTTGTGTTCGGGATGCCTCACTTCAGCGTTCGGAATGCCACATGTTGACGGTCATGAGGTGTGGCATTCCGAACTGTGAAGTGTGGCATTTGGCCTCATGAGATGTGGCATTTCAGACGCCTTTCAGCCAGTTGCCTACAATCTGTTTTCCATCGGGAGTCAGTACCGATTCCGGATGGAATTGGATGCCGTGGACATCGTATTTCCGATGTCTCAGTGCCATGATTTGACCTTCGGGGCTGATGGCAGTGATAACCAATTCTTCGGGAAATCCGTCTGTATCCACTACCCAGGAGTGATAACGACCGACTGGAATTTCAGTAGGAAGATCGTCGAAAATGTAATCTTTATTCTTTATTTTTACATTCGTTTGTATACCGTGAAAGACTTCGCTCAGATTAGTGAGCTTCCCTCCGAATACTTGTCCGATGGCCTGTTCGCCCAGGCAGACGCCAAGTATGGGTTTCCGTCCTGCGTAAGTGCGGATGACCTCTAATAGTAAGCCTGCCTCCTCGGGAATGCCGGGGCCGGGTGAAAGGATGATCTTATCATATTTCTCCAATTCCTCAAGTTCAAATTTATCATTGCGCAGCACATCTACTTCTGCGCCGAGTTCTTTTACCAGATGGGCAAGGTTGTAGGTGAAAGAGTCGTAGTTGTCTATGATTACTATCATTTTATTTACGATTTAACGATTTACAATTTACATTTTCTCCGCCATTACGATTGCCTTTTTCAGTGCTCCCAGTTTGTTGTTCACCTCTTGCAACTCGTATTCTTCATTACTCTTGGCTACGATGCCACCGCCTGCCTGAAACCAGAGTACACCGTTGCGGCTGACAAAAGTACGGATGGTAATGGCCTGGTTCAGTGAACCGTTCAGTCCGATGAAGCCGATGCAACCGCCGTAAGCGCCGCGATTGTGCGGTTCCAGTTCGCTGATGAGTTGCATGGCGCGTACCTTGGGTGCACCGCTCAGAGTGCCTGCCGGGAAAGTGTCGATGAATGCTTTGATAGGGCGGGCATCCTCGTTCAGCGTACCGCTGACGCGGCTTACCAGGTGGATAACATGACTGTAATACTGCATTTCCTTGTAGAAATCCACTTTTACATCGTGGCAGTTGCGGGAAAGATCGTTACGGGCGAGATCGACCAGCATGACATGCTCTGCATTCTCTTTGGGATCATCATGAAGGTATTGGGCGTTCAGCGCATCCTGTTCGGGATCTCCGGTGCGCTTGGTAGTACCGGCGATGGGGTCGATATAGGCGTGACGGCCTTCGATGCGGCAGTGCGTCTCAGGTGATGAACCGAAGATGCGGAAACCTCCGAAATCGAAATAGAACAGATAAGGAGAGGGGTTGATGCTGCGCAAGGCACGATAAAGTTTGAAGTCATCGCCTACGAAACGTTGTTCGAAACGTCGGGAGAGAACAATCTGGAAAACATCCCCACGCAGGCAGTGGGCGATTCCCTGACGGATATTTGCTTTATGCTGTTCATCGGTCAGTGGGGAAGTGGTTTCACCAACGGCACGGAAATCGTAGGCGGTGTAATTACGGTTATTGATGGCTTTCTGCACGGTATCCAGTTCACTTTCTTCACCGGGGGCAAGCATTTCAAGAAGAACCATTTCGTTCTTAAAGTCGTTGAAGACAATGAGGTATTGATACAAGATGTAGAGCATATCCGGTGCGTCGTTGGTGGCTTCGCGGCTATCTTTTACGGGAATATTTTCGAAATAGCGTACGGCATTGAAAGAGGTGTAGCCATAAAGACCGCAGTAATTGGCATATTCACCTTCCACATGGAAGCGCCCGAGGAAGTCCTCTAAAGCTTTTTCTACAGGATATTCCGGTGTGATGGGGCGTTCTTCGCGAGTACCGTCGGGCAGGCGGAAGATGGCTGTTCCATGGTCGATGCTGACGCTTGCCAATGGACAGAGTCCGATGAATGAACGGTTGTTTTCACTGCCGTGATAGTCGGAGCTTTCCATGAGCGCACTTTGAGGAAAGACGTCGCGGACTTTAAGATAGGTACTTACAGGAGTGTGCAAGTCGCCGAGAATAGTACGGCTATGTGTTTGATAATTATATGTATTCATAACCCTTTAATTTTTAATTCTTCATTCATAATTCTTCATTAAGATAAGTTTCTATATCCTTGTCTCCACGTCCCGAAACGGTCAGTACAACAACATCATCGGGTTTGAAGTTCAGCTTTTCGAGGGCACCGAGGGCGTGGGCACTTTCCAGGGCGGGGATGATACCTTCCAGTTTCGTCAGTTCGTAGGCGGCGCGGATGGCTTCATCATCATTAACAGCAAGTACGATGGCACGTTTTTGTGCAGCCAGATTGGCATGCATGGGGCCGATACCCGGGTAATCCAGTCCGGCAGAGATGGAGTAGGGCTCTTCGATCTGGCCGTCTTCGTTCTGAATGACATAAGTGCGTGCACCGTGGATGATTCCCATCTGTCCGAGGGCGATGGTAGCGGCAGTCATACCCGTATCTATTCCTTTGCCACCGGCTTCGGCGAGGACGATCTGCACGCGGCTATCATCGATATAATGGTAAATGGTTCCGGCGGCATTGCTACCACCACCTACACAAGCGATAAGATAGTCGGGGCAGTCACGGCCTTCTTTCTCAATAAGTTGCTTTTTGATTTCCTCGCTGATGACGGATTGCAGGCGTGCCACCATGTCGGGATAAGGATGAGGACCGACTGTGGAACCGATGATGTAGTAGGTATCGGCAGGATGACAACACCAGTCGCGGATTGCCTCGTTGGTAGCATCTTTCAGCGTCATATTTCCGGAAGTGACGGGTATGACGGTTGCACCCAGCATCTTCATTTTTTCTACATTGACATGCTGGCGTTCTACATCCGTTTTTCCCATGTAGACGATGCATTCCATGTTCATCAGGGCACATACGGTGGCAGTAGCTACGCCGTGTTGTCCGGCACCGGTTTCGGCGATGATGCGATGCTTGCCCATGCGGCGTGCCAGAAGAATCTGCCCGATGGTGTTGTTAATCTTGTGGGCTCCTGTGTGGTTCAGGTCTTCACGTTTGAGGTAGAGTTTGCAGCCATACTTTTCGGAAAGCCGGCGGGCATAGTAGAGTGGGGAAGGACGTCCTACGTAGTCACGCAACAGTTGGTCGAACTCTTGCTTGAAATCTTCGCTTTGCAGTACTTTGAGATAGGTGTTCTGCAACTCTTCCACACACTTGTGGAGTATTTCGGGAACATATGCTCCACCGAATTCTCCGTAATAACCATCTTGATTTACTAAAAAACTCATCATTTTATTTACGATTTAACTATTTACTATTGGGATTTGTTCGGGTTTCAAAACCGGATAAAAGAAAAGAGCCCTGTCGCAGGTTGCGACAGGGCTCTTTCTTAATCTATATTATGTTCACATATATACATACGAGCGCTGCTCCCTTACGACTGTCGGAGTTGTAACGGGCGCCACCACCAATATGTATTTATGAGCATTGTTTTCATTGTCTTTTTGTTTTAGCTGGGGCAAATGTAAGCACTTTGTTTTAATTGCCAAAGAATTTCTTGCTTTTTTTCTTTAAACGGCTCATTTTTGTTTCATCAGCTTGAAACTATAGGAATATGCGAGCTTTTACTCTTGTTTATTGTATTTGGGGAAATCAGTAAACCTTTTGTATGCGAACTTGTTTTATAGTCGTGTTTTGAACAACTATTATTTATATAAAAAAGAAAGTATGAACTATGAAACGAAAACATTTAGTAGCCATTGGCGTATCTATTGCTATACTTTTGTTATTATATTGGCTCTTGGTAGCTGAAGATATGAACGCTTGGTTGAACGTAAACTAATTTTTCTTGATTTTCTTGTGGAGTTGTGCGGATAAAAATGTATCTTCGCAAAAAATCATAAGCTCATGAAAGGAATAAGTAACTCATTTTTGCGTACGATATGTGCGCTGATAATCGGTTTGGTATTGGTGATGTTTCCCAATGAAGCCGGAGATTATTTTGTTATAACGATCGGTGTTATATTTCTGATACCGGCACTTCTAAGTATCATTGGATATTTTGCTATGAATGCGGAAGAGAGACGTCGCCTTCCTATCGAAGGAATCGGTAGTCTGCTGTTCGGCCTTTGGTTGGTGATCATGCCCGGCTTCTTTGCGGATTTACTGACGTTTGTATTGGGATTTATCCTTGTACTGGGTGGTGTGCAACAGATTGCATCGCTTTCTGCAGCCCGTCGCTGGATGCCGGTTCGTTTGGGATTTTATATCATTCCGGTGCTCATTCTGATTGCAGGACTGATTGCCTTGTTCAATCCGACGGGGGTACGTTCCACGGCATTTATCATTATCGGGATCACCAGCATAGTATATGCAGTTTCCGAATTGATAAATTGGTTCACATTCACTCGCAAACGGCCGAAGGCACCGGGTACGCCGGGAGCTTCTTCAAAGGCTGTAGACAATATTGAGGATGCGGAAATTATAGAAGATAAATGAGTGACAAGCTACGAGCTACAAGCTACGAGTGCTTTTCAGCGTGAGACTATAAACTGCACACCGAAAGGCACTCGTAGCTTGTAGCTCGTCACTTGTAGCTCTATTATTTCAACCATTCGTTTATTAACTCCATAACTTTTGCCTTTTCGGCTTCGGGCAATGTATTGATACGTGCCAAATGGCTGCCATTCGGTTGGATAAATACATGAATATTCTTCTTGTTTTTCAGCCAGGTGACGCCTGCGGCTGTCCATGGGTCGTTCTGACCGTAAATGAAGATCATCTTCGGGTCCTGTTTCTTTAGAAACTTTGTTATTTTCTTACTTAAAGTTTTGTTGAAGGGCATATCTTTCAACTCTTCGGGAAGCATCAGACGGTGCAGATAGCCTTCACTGGACTGGATGGAGAGATACTGCTTGAACGGTTGGACATCATAACCATAGTATCCCAATTCACGGGCAGCTTGTACAAAGAAAGAAGCATTGGGGCTGTCGGCGGTGAAATATCCCGGTTCACTGATGGCAAGTAGATGAGAGAAAATTTCATCATCAGAGGCTGTTGTAGCGGGTATGGAGCTGATAGGAGTACCCCACTGCCACAAAGCGAAAGAATATTCCAATACCGAGTAATCGTAAATTTCTTCAATCGGTGCACGGAATGAATAATTCTTTTCAGTGCAATACTTTTCAAAACGGGGAAGTAAAGTTGCTTTCCGTTTCAATGCTTCCAATTGGAAATCTTCAATTTTCTTGCGGTTTTCCGGTGTTGAAACTTTATGCAGGAAAGGCTCATGACGTCCATCTTCGACTCCATGACAAAGCGGAGCTACGTAAGGAACGGAAATATCTACATCATCCGGATAGAAAGTGCGGTAAAGAAGGGTAGTCTGTCCTCCTTTGCTGATGCCGGTAGCGATCCATTTGCCCGGATATATGTTTTTGAATGCGGTGGTGATGGCATGTAAGTCGTCTGCAGAGTTCTCGGCTGTCAGGTATTGCCAGTCTTTGGGCTCAGGGGTAGACTCCAGGAAGTAGCGATATTCCACGAATATCATGTTGGCATTGAGAAGTTTTGAAAGCTCTTCACGATATTGGGAACGGAGGGCGTAAGCGGCGCCATAGCCTTCGGTAACGATCACTGTGGGACGGTCGAAGCCGACATGAGAAACGATAACGCGTTGGCGAAAGCTGCCTTTCTCCGGATGGCGGTGATCCAGCGGTTGAGTAAAATAGGTCACATATTTCTCTGAAAACTCAGAAGTTTCCAGTGAGCGGATTTCTTTAATGGCGGAAATCGCGCTGATTTTTTGCTCCAGAACGGTCTGTGCGAGAGAAGAGGCCGATGCTGACAGCAAAACAAAAAGTAGGAGTGCTGCATAGCGAATGTGCATGTTCTTCATAATGAATCGTTTTTAATTTATCATCAGGTTTTGTAAATATAGACAAAGGTACGAAAAAGTGATATGCTGGAAAATAAATTACGATGATATTTTAGTTTAAAAAAAAGAGAGAGAACTACCTCCCGGCACCTCTCCCCCTGCAAACTTAAAACAACCAACAAAAGAAAGTTATTAAATGAAGAATGAAGAATGAAAAATGAAGAATTGCCGTGCGGCGTGCTTGCATAGCGCAGCTAAATTCTTCATTCTTCATTCCTCATTCTTCATTTAACGAATAAACAAGAGTTCCCTGTATTTTGGCAGCGTCCACATCTGGTTGTCGACAATCAGTTCCAGCTTGTCGATATGATAACGGATCTCCTCCATTGCCGGTACGATGGTGTCGTGGTAGGCAATGGCTTTCTCACGTTCACTTTCGATCTTGTTGGCCACTTTGCGGGCTTCGATCATGGCATCTACATGCTCTTTGATGAAGGCGGTGCGGTCGGCAATCTCTTCGATGAGTTCCAGGTTCTTGGCAGACAGTTTTGCAGCTTTGTCGCCTGGGAACAGGTCCTTCATCTTGTAAACGTTATCAATGAGATCCGTTTGATACTGCGTGGCTACCGGGATGATGTGGTTCATGGCCAAATCACCTAATACACGAGCTTCAATTTGGATTTTCTTAGTGTAAGTTTCCCATTTCACTTCGTTCCGGGCTTCCAGTTCTTTCTGAGTCAGAACACCGGTATTTTCGAACATGCGGATACTTTCCGGCTTCAGATAGCTGTCGAAGATGAGAGGCACGCTGGTTTCGCAATCCAGACCGCGTTTCTTGGCCTCTTCTTTCCATTCGTCACTGTAGCCGTTGCCATCGAAATGGATGGGCTTACAGATCTTGATGTATTTGCGGATGACCTCAAGGATAGCCGAAATCTTCGGTTCACCCCTTTCGATGAGTTCGTCCACATCTTTTTTGAATTCTACCAGTTGCTCGGCTACAGCGGCGTTCAGGGCAATCATGGCGCAGGCACAGTTTGCTTCCGAACCTACGGCGCGGAACTCAAAACGGTTTCCGGTGAAGGCGAACGGACTGGTGCGGTTACGGTCGGTATTGTCAATCAACAATTCCGGAATCTGCGGAATATCCAGTTTCATACCTTGCTTGCCGCTAAGGCTTACGAGATCATCCTTTGTACTCTCTTCAATGTGTTCCAATACTTGTGACAACTGTTTGCCCAGAAAGCTGGAAATGATTGCGGGAGGTGCTTCGTTGGCACCCAGGCGGTGTGCGTTCGTGGCACTGGAAATAGCGGCTTTCAACAATCCATTGTGCTTGTAGACTGCCATCAGGGTATTCACTACGAAGGTGATGAAGCGCAGGTTTTCTTCGGGTAGTTTACCCGGTCCCATCAGTCCGATGCCTGTATCCGTACCCAATGACCAGTTGTTGTGCTTACCGCTACCGTTGACGCCCTTGAAAGGCTTTTCGTGCAGCAATACGCGGAAGCCGTGGTTACGGGCTACTTTACGCATCAGTGCCATGATGAGCATGTTATGGTCTACAGCCAGGTTACATTCTTCGAAGATGGGAGCCAGCTCGAACTGGTTGGGAGCTACCTCATTGTGACGCGTTTTAACGGGGATACCGAGCTTCAATGCCTCGATTTCCAATTCCTTCATAAAGGCTGCCACGCGGGTAGGGATGGCACCGAAATAGTGGTCTTCCAACTGTTGGTTTTTGGCACTGTCGTGCCCCATCAGCGTGCGGCCTGTCATCAACAGGTCGGGACGTGCGGCATACAGACCTTCGTCGATCAGGAAATATTCCTGTTCCCAACCCAGATAGGCAACTACTTTCTTCACTTCCGGATTGAAGTAACGGCATACGTCTACGGCAGCTTTGTCTACGGCACGCAGGGCTTTCAGCAACGGTGCTTTGTAGTCCAGTGACTCACCGGTGTATGCGATGAAAATGGTCGGTATACAGAGCGTATCATCGACGATGAAAGCCGGAGAAGAGGGGTCCCATGCGCTGTAACCGCGTGCCTCGAACGTATTGCGGATACCACCGTTAGGGAAGCTGGATGCATCCGGTTCCTGCTGAACGAGAAGTTTGCCTGTGAATTCTTCCATCACCCCGCCTTTACCATCGTGCTCGATGAAAGCGTCATGTTTCTCGGCTGTACCCTCTGTCAACGGGTGGAACCAGTGGGTATAGTGGGTAACACCCATTTCGAGTGCCCATTTCTTCATACCGGCTGCCACTTCATCAGCAATGCTGCGATCCAGCGGAGCACCATTGTCGATCACGTCAATCAGTTTGGCATATACCTTACTCGGCAGATACCTGAACATCTTTTCCTTGTTGAACACATACTTGGCATAATATTCCGACGGACGTTCCGCGGGGGCTGCCACTGCAACGGGTTTCTTTTTAAACGCCGTTTCTACTACTCTGAATCTTAATTTGGACATACCTTGTAATTGTTGGTTTATAAAAATATATTTGTTGGAGTAAAAAAACTCTTATTTAGTTGTTCCCGGGAAGGCGGCCAAACCCGCCCGGGATAATGATTTATGCGCCGTACGCTGATTCACCATGCTCGTAGATGTCGAGCCCTTCTTCTTCAACACGTTTTGAAACGCGGAGACCGTGTATCCTATCGAGTCCTTTGAAGATGAGAAATCCCATGCCGGCTGCCCATGCACCTACTACGAGGGCGCCAAATACTTGTGCTCCGAGGAATCCCCAGCCTGCACCATAAAAGAGTCCTTCACTGGTAGACAAGAAACCTGTGAGAATGGTACCTGTGAAACCGCAGACACCGTGTACGGAACTTGCACCAACGGGATCGTCAATCTTCAGCACTTTATCGATGAACTCTACCGAGAATATCATCAGGATGCCACAGATTGTACCGATGATGACAGCACCCAGCGGAGAAACCATATCGCAGCCTGCCGTGATACCTACCAAACCTGCCAGGATACCATTCAGAGTCAAGGATAAAGATGGTTTGCTGAATTTTAACCAACTGACCACCAGTGCGAAGAAACCTCCGGCACAAGCTGCAAGATTCGTGGTGAGGAAGACGTGTGAGATAGCCATTGCATCGTCCGTAGAGGCTGCTGCCAACTGTGAACCGGGGTTAAATCCGAACCAGCCGAACCATAAAATGAATACACCCAGCGCCGCCATGGTGAGGTTGTGTCCCGGAATAGCTCTGGACTTGCCATCTTTACCGTATTTACCGATGCGTGGACCAAGGATGGCTGCACCTACCAGCGCAATCCAGCCACCGACAGAGTGAACAATGGTGGAACCTGCGAAGTCGTGAAACGTGGTGCCGAACAGATTCATCATGAACGAACCTTCTTCGCCGTTCATCAACCAGCCGCCGCCCCAGGTCCAGTGACCGGAAATCGGATAGATCAGTACGCTGATGAAGATGGTGTAAACCAAATACATGGAGAATTTGGTACGTTCGGCCATGGCTCCTGATACGATAGTAGCTGCTGTGGCACAGAATACAGTTTGGAATACCAGAAAGCCTTCTGTTGGCAATCCTCCTCCATCATAGAACGAGAGGTTGAAGAAGTGGGGCATTCCCACGAAACCACCTACGCCGAACATCAGTCCGAAACCGATGAACCAATAGAGTAGGGAACCGAACATGAAGTCTACGAAGTTCTTCATCAGGATGTTGGCAGTGTTCTTGACCCGGGTGAAACCGGCTTCTACCAGTGCAAAGCCCGGTTGCATGAAAAATACCAGCATAGCGGCGAGTAACATCCATACAGTGTTGAGTCCGTTTACTAATTCTCCTACAGTGTCAGGGACTGATGATTCTACAGTAGTCTCTTCTAATGTAGCTGTAACAGCGGTTGTTGTAGCTGATATACTATCCGTTGCTGCGGAAGTTTGTGCAAAAGTTTCCGTTGTTGTGCAGAGTGCCATAAGGACAGCAACAGCTATCCACAGCCTGGCAATGCTGCGTTTACTATATTTATCCATAAAATCTTTTTGCTTTTAGTTGTACTTGTATTCTTTGTTTTGTTAAGTAGCTCTTACGGCTCTCTGAAGAATGCTCTTAACAGTTGCGGTTTGGTGCTGCCTGGACTATCTTTCCTGTTCAGCATTATAGAGGGCGATGTCGCCACGTTCGGCGGTGCGGATGCGGATAGCGTCTTCTATGGGGATGATGAAGATACGCCCGTCACCGATTTCTCCGGTTTGTGCGGACTTGATGATGGCCTGCACGGTCTTTTCGGCATTCTTGTCGCGTACCACGATAGAGACCAGGATACGCTCAATGGTACTGGTGTCGTACATTACACCGCGGTAGATACGTGCCTGACGGGATTTTCCTATTCCCCGGACGTCGTAGTAGGAGAACCATTCGATGTCCGCTTCGAGCAATGCGTCCTTTACATCCTCGAATTTTGTCTTGCGGATAATTGCTTCAATCTTTTTCATACCTTAATATATTTACGATTAGACAATTTACGATTTACGATTTGCCATTCGGCGCATCTGTAAATACCTGATACCCGTTTATCCTTCTTTAAAAACTAACTCCGAATACGAAGTATGCACCCTGCGTGTGTGGATTGAACGTCACTTGTGCAAAGGTGGGCAGCGAAAAAGAATTTGTGAATTTGATTTCTTTTTCTGCTTTCAGTGTGAGGTTGGTTACGTTGAACTTGTTGGCATACACACTTTCCCATGGGGTAAGACCGACTTCTGCCGACCAGTCCAGGCCGCCGAGTTTAAAAGGTGCGCTGATGCCTACATACGTGGAGTAAGCTCTGTCACCGTTCTCCTTCGTATAATCATCTCCGGCAAAGTAAGTGTTCCAACTCAGTGCCAGCGGACCGAAATCATATTCCAAAGTGGCTTCGAAGATGTGTACCGTGCTATGTGCGCCATACTTGAAATAATCTCCCGTATATCCGCCATCCTCTTTGTGGTAGGAGAACCAGTAATCTGTAACGGATACGCTGAAACCGCCTGTATTGTAACCCAGTGTGAGGTCGATTTCCCTGGCATCTTCCTTGTCAATGCCTACCGAGCCCCAAGCTGTCAGTGACAAGCCCTTGTAGCTGACTCCCATGCTGGGCTGGATACTTACACCACCGCAGTCTGTTCCACGCCAGATGTAGTTGCTTACAAAATCTGCACCGACTGAGGCCTCCACTTTATCCTGTGCCTTTGCCGTGAAAGGCATTGTTGCTGATAATAGCGCGATGGCTATCATTCTGAATTTTACGCTTTTCATTTTCATACCTATTTTACCTTTTAAGTTTAGAAAAAATTTCGGATGATCAGTCCGGTGAAACTATAGTTTTATTTTAGTTGTTATCTTTTTCATCTTCATACCAGCCATTTTCTGATTCGCCTCATGGCTTCCACACAATCCTCGTGATTTCCGAAGGCGGTCAGGCGGATGTAGCCTTCTCCGCTGGGGCCGAAACCTACACCGGGCGTTCCTACTACATTGGCTTCGTATAACATCTGTTCGAAGAAGCGCCAGGAACCGATGCCATTCGGTGCTTTCAGCCAGATGTAAGGAGCATTCACACCGCCGTACACTTTCAGTCCGGCTGCTTCCAGACCCTCTTTCATGGTTCGGGCGTTGTTCATATAGTAGTCGATGTTTTCCTTTATCTGCTGCTTGCCTGCCGGGGTGTAGATGGCTTCGGCAGCCCGTTGGGTGATGTAGCTGGTACCATTGAATTTGGTGCATTGACGGCGGTTCCAGAGACGGTTCAGCGGAATGCGTTCACCGGTCAGGGTGGCAGCTGTCAGCTCTTTCGGAACTACGGTGTATCCGCAACGGACTCCGGTGAATCCGGCTGTCTTCGAGAAGCTGCGGAACTCTATGGCACATTTTTTGGCACCTTTTATTTCGTAAATGGAGTGGGGAACGTCTTCTTCCTGTATAAACGCCTCATAAGCGGCATCGAACAGAATCAGAGTGTCGTTGGCAAGTGCGTAGTCCACCCATTTTTTCAGTTGCGACTTGGTTAGCGTTGTTCCCGTCGGATTGTTCGGGTAGCAAAGGTAGACGATGTCAATCCGCTTGTCCGGTATCTCGGGAACGAAGTTGTTTTCGGCGGTGCAGGGCATGTAAGTCACGTTGCTCCATTTGCCATCTTCTTCCAATACTCCGGCACGGCCACACATTACGTTGCTGTCTATATATACCGGGTAGATGGGGTCTGTCACTCCCACGCTGTTGTCGTGGCGGAGGATATCGCCTATGTTGCCCGTATCGCTTTTGGCTCCATCGTTTACGAATACTTCCGTTGGGCTAAAATGAATGCCTCTCGGAGCATAATCATGTTTGATGATCGCTTCAATCAAAAAGTCATATCCCTGTTCGGGACCGTATCCGTGGAAGGTACTGGCATTTGTCATCTCATCCACTGCCCTGTGCATCGCCTCGATGCAAGCCGGTGGCAGTGGCCGGGTAACGTCTCCGATACCCAGGCGGATGACCTCTTGTTTAGGGTGCGTTATCCTGAAAGTATTCACCTTTTTAGCTATGTCTGAAAACAAGTAACTTCCCGGTAGTTTCAAAAAATGTTCGTTTACTAATGCCATACTTTCTTGTTGTTTTAAGCGTATTGATAAATGAAGAATGAAGAATGATGATTGAAGAATTGGCTGCGCTATTGTGCCGCATGGTAATTCTTCATTCTTCATTCATCGTTCATAATTACTTCTCCGTCGAACACCCGGGCTGCTCCTCCGGTCATCCATACGTGATCCGTTTTTTCGTCCCATTCGATGGTAAGTGAGCCTCCATCCATGATGATATCTGTTTTTCTTCCGGATTTTCCGGTCAGTGCGGCAGCTACTGCGGTGGCGCAGGCTCCGGTTCCGCAAGCCTGGGTGATGCCCGAACCTCTCTCCCAAACTCTCATCCTGATTTTCCCTTCCTCCAGTACCTGGGCAAACTCTACATTGATGCGGTCGGGAAACAACGGATGATTTTCCAGTTTCGGACCGATGCTTTCGAGGTTGATATCTTTAATATCTTCTACAAAGATTACCAGGTGAGGATTTCCCATTGATACGGTGGTTCCGGTGAATTTCTGTCCGTTGGCTTCAATGGGTTGTTCTTTCATATCGGCGGGACGTCCCATATCCACGGTTACGGTGTTCACTTTTCCGTCTTCTACATGGAGCTTCAGTATTTTGATGCCCGACAGGGTGTCGAGGGTAACGGCTGTTTGGGAAGTCAGGCCGCATTCATATAAGTATTTACCGATGCAACGACTGGCGTTGCCGCACATTTTGGCTTCGGAACCATCTGCATTGAAGATGCGCATACTGAAATCTGCCTTGTCCGAACTGCCGATGAGTACCAGACCGTCGCTTCCAATTCCTGTATGCGGGGCGCTCCATTCAACCGAAAGTTTTTCAGGGCTTTCGATGGGATATTTCAGGGTGTTTACATAAATGTAATCGTTGCCTGCTCCGTGCATCTTAGTGAATTTTATAACTCTTGTCATTTTGTACTCTGTTTAACGAGTTGATCTTTCTTTTTGTTTTATCACGATGCAAAGATACGACGTTTTGCTAAATTATTTGCGAAATACATATCTTATTTCTATTATTTTTATTTATTCTTTCAGTCGCTGCAAATATACGGTATTCAAGTTTCAAATTAAAAGTTTGCGGGTGCATATTTGTATAAATTGTTATTTATGGAATTATTTCCGTATATTCATTATATGTAGGTAGTGGCGTAAATACGTGTTTTAAGTGGAAAAATGGAGTTTATGGGGTGAAAATGAAGATTTGTATATGACAGAATGAAATTGTTTTCTTCTTTTTGCTGACTAAATGATCTTTTGCATAATGCCACACTATTACAAGTCAAATGCCACACTTTAGCTTCCGCAATGCCATTCATTTGAGCCATCGAAGTGTGGCGTTTGAATTGTTGAGGTGTGGCATTGGGGGAGTTAAAGTGTGGCATTGGTACAGATTGGGATAGAAATGAATTTAACTACCGATCTGCATTACTTCTTTTTCAATATCTCCTGCAATAGTACTGGTTCGTTGGTGGTAATGAAATCCACTCCCTGGCTGATGAGTCGTTCCATATCTTTGGCATCATTTACTGTCCAGGCGTTAACTTTCATGCCAAGGTCGTGACATTCTTTGATCCATTCGGGATGTTTTTTGAAGACAGAGAAATGGTAATCAGGACCGGCACAACCCATGTCTTTCAGTTCCTGCGGATTGAGGTCACCTTCCAGATAATATACGGGAGTACCTTTAGGAGCCAGGCGAATGAATTCTTTGGTCGCATGGCGTGAGAAAGTGATGTATTCGGTACGCTCTTCCAGTCCCATCTCCTTAATCATTTTCACAATTTGCTCTACGGCAAGCGTTTCCCGTTCGGGAGTCTTGTGTCCTTTGAGTTCCAGGATAAGGCGGGTTTTCAACCCTTTGGCTTTATCAAGGTACTGCTGAAGGGTAGGGAGGTTCTCACCGTTATCGAGGATGATAGAGGTACATTCTTTCTCGGTGGATGTTTCCATGCGGACACCTTTGAATACACCGTCATGATCTACGATAAGCTTGTTGTCGGCAGTGAGCCAGACATCGAACTCGGAGCCGTAGCAGTGGATGGAGTCAGCTTTCACCAGGGCGGCAATACTATTCTGGGCAGAGCCGTCGGTCTTCCAGAAACCACGGTGGGCAATGACTTGGGTGTTTTGGGCCTGCAGAATGCCGCATGCGGCAAGAGACATAGCGGAGGCAAATAAAAGTTTTTTCAGTTTCATAGTTCCTTATTTATAATTCTGCCGCAAGGTACAAAATATGTCTGAAAAGTGATGTTTCATTTATGTTATTAATGCGAATCAGGAGATAAAGGTGTTATCTCCTTTACCTCCTATTACTTGCGTATACGACGTCTGCGCCTGTGGTGACGTTTCTTCTGCTTGTAAATGCTGATCCGTTTCCAGACAATCCACACAAACAGTATCCCGAAGACTGCAAAGATGAGAAGCACGATACCCGTATTCAGGTTATCGCCTTTGACGCGGCTCCACATTTCGAGAACAAGCTCTGTGCGGTCACCGAAGTCACGGATCATGGCGCAACGCTCCACGACTTTACGGTCAGGGTATTGTATCGGATTGATCTGAACGCTGTCTGCACCGGGACCGAAGAAATAACTGAGGTCGGAGAACTGTTTAAGAGTGGTGTCGATCTTTGCCTCCATAATCTCGGGCGTTGCTACGGCACTGACGTAGCCGATGGCATCCATATTGCGCAGAGCAATATCCGGCTGGCAAAGATAATTGATGAAGTAGCTGGCGGCTTTTACGTTGCGGGCATACTTGGGAATGGCCCAGCCATCGTACCAGATGTTGCTGCCTTCACGGGGAACTACATAGTCCAGATCTACGCCTACAGCTTCCGCTTCGTCAATGGCCCAGACGGCGTCGCCACTCCAGGTAAGGTTGAGCCATGCTTTGTTTTTCGTCATCATTTCTTTGCCGAAGTCGGCTTCCCACCCGGCAATGTTGGGTTTCAGAGCTTTCAGGTATTGCTCTGCAAGGGCAATGGCTTCAGGGGAATTGTCGTTCATCAGTTGCTCCACGGTGATGGTGCTATCGGCAAGTTGCCGGGCATGGGCATAGATGATGGCAGTGCCGTAGGCATCGCGGTAACTGTCTTTCATCAGAATCTTACCACGGTTGACGGCATCCCAAAGGCATCCCCAGGAGCTGACTTCTTCAAGGGTCTTGAACTTCTTGTTATAGAGTATTCCGGCGGTACCCCACATGTAGGGAACAATGTAATCATTGGTGTGGCGACCGGGCTGGCTGATCTTCTCCAACTCTTTCTGAATATACGGGGAGATGTTGGGGATATAGTCCGGAGTCTTCCCAAAATTGCGGTTGATAGGGAGGAGGAGATCTTTCTTCAACATTCGTTCGATGATGTATTCCGATGGGCATACAAGGTCGAAATCTTCCTGTCCGCGCTCAATTTTGGTGAGCATGATTTCGTTGATATCGAATACCTGGTAGATGATGCGGATATCTTCGCCTGTCTGCTCTTTGTACCAGGCAGGAAATTCGGCGAGGACTTCTTCGTCGATGTAATCTCCCCAATTATAGACTTTCAGGACACGGCTACGCTTCTCACCTGAGTCGGTACAGGAGGCGAGGAGAAGGATGCAGAGGAAGAGGGATATGTATTTCTTCATTGTTGATGGAGTTAATTTGTGATTGTTATTCTTTCTTAGAACGTTCTGCTCTCTTGTTAATCACAATCAGCAATACTAACACTGTTACAAAAATGATTGTTGACAGTGGGCGCAGTTCAGGAGTCAATCCACCCTTACGTGCGTCCGCATAGATGTATGTCGACAACGTTTCCAATCCTTCATTTCCTATGGTGAAGATCGTTACTGCGAAGTCATCAATGGAAAGCGTGAAAGCGAGGATGAAACCGCTGATCATTCCCGGCAGAATTTCCGGGAAGATAACTTTGCGAAGCGCCTGGAAAGGGGTAGCTCCGAGGTCGAGGGCTGCTTCGTATACATTCTGATTCATTTTCTTCAGGCGGGGCATCACACTAAGCACCACATAAGGAGTACAGAAAGTGATGTGTGCCAATACTACCGTAGTGAATCCCTGCGAAATGCCAAAGCTGACAAATAGCAGGAACAGGGATACACCCGTAATGATATCCGCATTCATCATCGGAATAGCATTGGTGAAATTCATCACCTGACGTGCCCGGGAGCGCAAGTTAAAGATGCCGATAGCTGCCAGGCTTCCCAGCAGGGTAGAGGCTGTGGCGGCAATCGTAGCAATCGCGAATGTGTTCCAGATGGCATTCATCAGCGAGTGGTGCATGCCGCCTGTAAATAGTGAACTGTATAACTTGGTAGAGAATCCTGTCCAGTTGCCCAATACCTTGGCCTCGGTGAAAGAGAAGATCATAATGATCAGGATGGGCGAATAGAGCAGGGCAAGCAGAAACCAAAGGTAGCCTTTCGCCAGAATACGTGTCATCATATCACACCTCCGCTTTCGTTTTGTGCACTGTCGTCCTCGTTGGTAAAGAGGGCGGTGACGCCAATCAGCAACAGCATGATGAGCGACAAGGCAGCGCCATAGTTCCACATTCCGTTATATATATTCTCTTGTACGGTAGTACCGAACAGCTTGATGTTGTTCATCGTCAGCAACTCGGCAATGGCAAAGGTGGAAACCGTGGGCATGAAAACCATCACCACACCACTCATGATGCCGGGCATCGAAAGGGGGAGGATCACTTTACCGAATACCTGTACAGGCGTAGCTCCCAGGTCTTGGGCTGCTTCTATCAGACTGCCATCCATCTTCTGCAACGTATTGTAGATAGGGTATATCATGAACGGCAGGAAGTTGTAGACCATACCGAATACCAAAGCTCCTTCGCCCAGCGGCAGGTTGAGGAAATCAAACAATGCCACCGTGGCAAGTGTACGTATCAGGATGTTCACCCACATAGGCAGGATGAACAGTACAACCATGGTCTGGGAAGTGTTGAAGCGCTTCTGACTGAGAATATAAGCAGCCGGATAACCGAGCAGGAGGCATACCAGAGTCGTGATGACAGCTATTCCGATGGAGTAGACGAATGTGTTGATAGATTCGGGATGCATCATGAATTTGCGGAAGTTGGCAAACGTGAATGCGCCTTCAGCATCGGTGAAGGCATAAACCACAATGAGCAACAGAGGCATCACAACGAAGATGATGAGAAACAATGCGTAGGGAACTGTCCAGTTCCGGCGACGCATGAAGAAACGGGATATATTACTGAGCACTTCCTTTCTTATTAGCAGATTCGACAATAGGGATAGAACCGTTGGTCTGTGCCGGTGCAACAATTCGTATATTTTCGGGTGCGATGGTGATGCCGACACGGTCGCCGTCGTCCCAGACGTCAGTGGTGTCTACAAAGATATCCTCGTCCCAATCGGTAAACACGGTGAGATGGTAATGGTTTCCTTTATAAAGGATGAATTTCACTTCGCCCGTCAGATGACCGTCTTCTTCGTTATCTTCGAGGATGACGTTCCGGAAATCTATTTCTACGAGGACAGAACTGCCAGGTTCGATGTCCTGCACTTCGGCACACTCAAAGGTATAACCGAGGAATTCGACGTGTGTGGTGTCTATGAGCTTGCCTTCGAAGCTGTTGCAGGTGCGTTCTTTCTTCATAACGTGAATGTCGAAAGGTTTCACGAGCAGACCGACTGCCCGTCCGGCTTCGAAACTGTGATAGTCCTGCACCATGAATTCGTAGCCCTCGTTAGTCTGTACCATCATTTCGTAATGCACGCCTTTGAAGATGCAGGAGGTGACAGTGCCTATCAGTTGGGCAGCGGCAGAAGGCTCGAATATATAGATGTCTTCGGGACGGATGACTACATCGACGGGAGTGTTTTCGCCAAAGCCCTTGTCGACACATTCAAATTCGTGTCCGGCAAAGGATACGGCTTTGTCCTGAAGCATGAGGCCGTTCAGGATGTTACTTTCTCCGATGAAATCGGCTACGAAAGAGTTGATAGGTTCGTTGTAGATGTCTGTCGGGGTGCCTATTTGCTGGATGCGGCCTTCGCTCATCACGACGATGGTGTCGCTCAGAGTGAGGGCTTCTTCCTGGTCGTGGGTAACGTAGACGAAGGTGATTCCGAGCTTCTGGTGCATCTCTTTCAACTCCATCTGCATGTCTTTGCGCATCTTGAGGTCGAGGGCGGCAAGGGGCTCGTCCAGTAACAGCACTTCGGGTTCGTTGACGATGGCACGGGCGATGGCAACACGTTGCTGCTGTCCGCCGGAGAGGGAATCGACGTCACGGTCTTCGTAATCCGTCATACCTACCATGCGGAGGGCTTGTTTCACTTTCTTGCCAATAATGGCTTCGGGCATCTTTTTGAGCTTCAGTCCGAAAGCGATGTTGTTGTACACGTTGAGGTGGGGGAAAAGGGCATACTTCTGAAAGACGGTATTCACCGGACGTTGGTGTGGCGGTGTTTGCGTGATGTCTTTTCCGGCAATGGTGATGATACCTTCCGAGGCGGTCTGGAAACCGGCTATCAGGCGCAACAAAGTAGTCTTGCCGCAGCCGGAGGGGCCCAATATAGTTACAAATTCGCCCTTACGGACAGAGAGGTTTACATCATTCAGTACGGCTTTGTCTCCGAAGTATTTCGATACGTGCTCTACACCGATGATGCAGTCAGACTTTTGCATAAGCGTTATTAAGTGTTTAACCTAAAACTAATAGAACGAATTCTGCCTTTCTAAAAAAAGCGGGGACAAAGGTAGGGAATAAATTGGGAAAATGAATCAAATTCAACTACTAATTCACATTATTATGTGGCTTCCGTAACTCAACGATTAAATGGCTGCCTCGTGCACATCTGCCACCGCCCGTCCGCTCGGATCATTTTTCCCTTGCAACGTGGCATCCCAGGCGAGTGCTTCAGCAGTAGAGCAAGCCACGCTCGGCACACTGGGCACGCTTCGGGCAGCCGACTGACTGGGGAAGTGTTCTTCGAAAATGCTACGATAGTAATATTCCTCCTTATTCTGTGGCGGATTGATGGGAAACCGTTCGGCGGCATGTTCCATCTGATGGTCGGTGACGGCGGCCGAAGTAATGGCCTTCAATGTATCAATCCAATTGTAACCGACGCCATCGGAGAATTGCTCTTTTTGCCGCCAGGCAACACTTTGAGGAAGCATATCTTGAAAAGCTTCGCGCACAATGCGTTTCTCCACTTCTTTGCCCGGACACATCTTGACGGCAGGGCTGAGGTTCATTGCTACATCCAGGAATTCTTTATCGAGGAAGGGAACACGACCTTCCACACCCCAGGCAGAAAGGCTCTTATTGGCACGCAGACAGTCGTACAGGTGCAATTTGGAGAGCTTACGGATCGTTTCTTCGTGGAAAGCCTGCGGTGTGGGGGCTTTGTGGAAGTAGAGATAACCACCGAAAACCTCATCGGCACCTTCACCACTAAGCACCATCTTGATACCCATAGACTTGATGACACGTGCCAACAGGTACATCGGTGTGGAGGCACGCACAGTGGTAACATCGTATGTTTCGATAAAGTAGATGACATCGCGCAAGGCATCGAGCCCTTCCTGAATGGTATAATTGATTTCATGGTGAACAGTGCCGATGTATTCCGCCACTTCACGGGCTTTAATCAAGTCCGGTGCACCGCGCAGGCCGACGGCGAAGGAGTGGAGTTGAGGCCACCAGGCTTCGCTCTGGTTATCAGTTTCAATGCGCTTGCGGGCATACTTCCTGGCAATGGCAGAGATGACGGAAGAGTCGAGGCCACCACTGAGCAGAACACCGTAAGGAACATCGGACATTAACTGGCGTTGCACGGCAGCTTCAAGGGCGAGTTTTACGTTGTTGATTTCTGGTTGGGTAGCCCGGCGGGCGGTGGTGCCATTGGCTTTGACGGCGGCATAATCGGTCCAGGGACGTTGATACCAACGGTGCATTTTTCCTTCACGTCCCCAGAAGTAATGTCCGGGCAGAAAAGGCTCGTAGGTATCACAGAAACCTTCGAGAGCTTTCAGTTCGCTACCGACGTAGATATGTCCCTGGTCGTCACGACCGATATAAAGAGGGATTACCCCGATAGGGTCACGGGCAATCAGATAATCGTCTGCTTCCTCATCGTAAAGGGCAAAGGCGAAGATACCGTTCAATTCTTCGAGGAAATGAATGCCTTTATCCTTATATAATGCGAGGATGACTTCACAGTCCGATCCTGTACGGAAAGCATATTTGCCGGCGTAACGGGAACGGATTTCCCGATGATTATAGATCTCACCGTTGACGGCAAGGATTTGCTTGCCATCCGGAGAGTACAAAGGTTGTCCGCCACTTTCCGGATCAACGATAGAAAGACGTTCGTGAGCCAGGATGGCACTGCCGCCTACATAAATACCACTCCAGTCCGGTCCGCGATGGCGGATTTTCTGCGCCATTCGAAGCGCCTTATTTCTCAATTCCTGGGATTGAGATTTGATATTGAAGATACCTACGATTCCACACATGATGCTTAGTGATTAGGGGTTAATTTAAATACTTGTCTATCCATTCTGCCACTCTCCGTCCGTCCGCTAGTGCATGCACCACAAGGCTGGCGCCACGTGCCGCATCACCTGCTACGAACACATTTTCCGGAAATTCCGGTTGTTCCGGTTTCAGGAAGCCCATGGCCAGAAGTATCATATCGGCGTCTATCACTTCCTTCTTTCCGGTAGGCTTCATGATAGGGCGTCCGCCATCCTGAGCCGGAATCCATTCCACTTCTTCCACCTCTACACCGCAGACTTTTCCATTCTTGCCAATGAACTGATTGGATGCCAACGACCAGCGACGCGTGCAACCTTCTTCGTGACTTGAAGTCGTCTTCAGCACAATGGGCCATTGCGGCCAAGGAGTAGCGTCATTATGACCTACGGGAGGCTGTGGCATGATTTCAATCTGTGTCACACTCACGGCTCCCTGGCGGATACTCGTACCGATGCAATCCGATCCTGTATCACCGCCACCGATGACGAGAACCCGTTTGCCCTTGGCATTTACCAGACGGTCTTTGGGGAACGTTTCTCCATCGAGGATATGATTTTGCTGGGACAGCATTTCGAGGGCAAGATAAATACCTTTCAGTTCGCGTCCGGGGATATTGAGGTCACGTGCCTGTGGCGTCCCGGTGCAGATGCAGTAGGCATCAAAGCCGGCAGGGAGTTTCTGTATATCTACCGTTACGCCCATTTCGAACTTGATGCCTTCGGCTTCAAGCACTCCCATCCGGCGGTCGATTACTGCTTTATCGAGTTTAAAATTAGGAATACCATAGCGCAGTAATCCGCCGGGCATGGGTTTGCTGTCAAAAAGAGTCACTTCATAGCCTTTAGCATTCAGTCGGCAGGCAGCGGAGAGTCCCGCAGGACCTGCACCGATGATGGCAACCCGCTTTCCATTACGTTGGGGCTGAATGGGCACGATGTAACCTTCGCGAAAAGCCGCTTCGGCAATAGCTGCCTCGTTTTCACGAATGGTGACAGGCTCATCACACGAAAGCTTCAGTACACACGACTTTTCACAAAGTGCCGGACAGATGCGTCCGGTAAATTCGGGGAAGTCGTTTGTGGCGGCGAGCACTTCGTATGCTTTGCGCCATTTACCTTTATAAAGTGCATCCTGAAATTCAGGTTGTTTATTGCCCAACGGGCATGCCCAGTGACAGAAGGGTACACCGCAATCCATGCAACGTGATGCCTGGAGTTTGCGTTCGTGACTGTTTAAAGTTTGCTCCACCTGACTGAAGTCGGTGATACGTTCATGGACAGGACGGTATCCCGCTTCCTGTCGTGGTATGTTTAAGAATGCTTTTGGATCTCCCATTATACTATTCTTTAGTTTGACTAAGTAAATGTTTGCAATTAGTTTGTTTGCATAATTAAGTAGGCGATTAAACGGTAATTGTCAATCGTCAATTGTCAACTGTCAATTCTAATAATCTCTCTGCATCTCTGCAATCTTCTGTTGCAGTTTCTGCATTTGCTCCTCTTGTAGTACCTTCTTGTACTCGATGGGGACTATCTGGATAAACTCATCCACATATCGGTTCCAGTCATCAAGTAGGGTGCGTGCCAGATTGGAGCCTGTATAGAGGTAGTGCTGACGGATGAGTTCGTGCAACTCCTTACGATAGGATGCTTCTTCGATGAGGCTTAGTTCTACCATTTCCATGTTACAGAAATAATCGAAGTTTCCATCCTTATTCCATACATAAGCTACACCACCCGACATACCGGCTGCGAAGTTGCGCCCTGTTGAACCGAGGACTACCACACGACCGCCCGTCATGTACTCGCAACAATGATCGCCTACACCCTCTACTACGGCAATGGCACCGGAATTGCGGACAGCAAAACGTTCGCCTACGCGCCCATTGATGTAAACTTCACCGCTAGTTGCACCATAGAGCAAGGTATTTCCTGCAATCGTATTCTTTTCGGCCTGGAAGTTAGAGCGTACCGGAGGCAACACGGCAATCCGTCCGCCCGAAAGGCCTTTGCCGAGGTAATCGTTCGCTTCACCTTCCAGCTTGAAGTTGACACCCGGTACAAGGAAGGCACCGAAACTTTGTCCTGCAGAACCTTTGAACTTTACGTTCAATGTATGTTCCGGCAATCCCGCTTCACCGTACTTCGCGGCAATGGTGCCCGAAAGCATGGCTCCGCAAGCACGATCCGTATTGGCAATGGTATATTCCAGTGAGATTTCTTTCTGATTTTCCAAAGCTTCGGCGGCGGCATGCAGCATTTCAACATCTTTTACGTGGTCGATGCCGTGTTGCTGGTCGATGGTGTGGCGGATGGCTGCACCATTATCGACGCGTGCCAGTATTTTGTCGAAAGTAATCAGGGATTGCTTGGGTGATTCGTTTTCTGACTTGTGGATAATAAGATCCGTGCGTCCGATGATATCATCCATACGTTCCACACCGATTTCTGCGAGATATTCCCGCACTTCCTGCGCCAGGAAAGTGAAGAAGTTCACCAGATATTCGCTGCGTCCGTGGAAGCGCCGGCGAAGTTCCTCGTTTTGCGTCGCCACACCCACAGGGCAGGTATTCTGATGGCATTTACGCATCATGACGCAGCCCAGTACAATCAAAGCGCTGGTTGCAAAACCGAACTCTTCGGCACCCAGCATCGCCATCAGTACGATGTCACGACCGGTTTTCAGTTGCCCGTCCACTTGCAGCATCACTTGCCCGCGCAGACCGTTCAGTACGAGAGTCTGTTGCGTCTCGCTTAGTCCCAGTTCAGGAGAGATACCGGCATAGCGGATACTGGAGGCAGGAGAAGCGCCCGTACCACCTTCCGCACCGGAGATGACAATAAGGTCGGCTTTGGCTTTGGCCACTCCGGCGGCAATGGTTCCTACACCGCTTTCGGCTACCAGTTTCACACTGATCTTGGCACGAGGATTTACATTCTTCAGGTCGAAGATCAACTGTGCCAGGTCTTCGATGGAATAAATGTCGTGATGGGGCGGGGGAGAAATCAATGAAATGCCGGGAATGGAATGACGTGTTTTCGCAATCACCTGGTCTACTTTAAAGCCCGGCAACTGACCGCCTTCACCCGGTTTGGCCCCTTGTGCCACCTTGATTTGTATTTCATCGGCGTTCACCAGATATTCCGTTGTTACGCCGAAACGTCCTGAAGCTACCTGCTTGATGGCACTACGCAGACTTGTTCCGTCTTCGCGGGGCGTAAAGCGTGCGCTGTCTTCGCCTCCCTCACCTGTGTTGCTGCGTCCGTGAATCCGGTTCATGGCAATGGCCATTGCCTCATGCGCTTCTTTGCTGATAGATCCGTAACTCATGGCACCCGTCACAAAGCGGTGCATGATGCTTTCTACCGGTTCAACCTTATCTATAGAAATGGGGGCACGGCGGAAATCCAGGAAGTCGCGCAAGAAGATAGGCACTTCTTTTCTGTCTACCAGACTGGTGAATTCTTTGAACTTCTTATAGCTGCCCAGGCGTGTGGCAAGTTGCAAGGTAGAAATGGTTTCCGGGTTCCAGGCATGTTTTTCTCCGTCTTTACGGAAAGCATACAAACCGGCATGGGGCAATGAAGAATGAAGAGTGAAGAATGAAGAATTGGCTGCGCTGTCTTGTCCGTCACTATGATGCTGCATAGCATTCTTCATTCCTCGTTCTTCATTCTTCATTATATCATGCATCGCAATTGCATCGTGTGCCACTTCATCCAGCCGGATACCGCCTATTGTGGATCTCAACCCGCCGAAATAAGCATTGCTGAGCTCTTCACTCAAACCTACGGCTTCGAATATTTTCGCTCCCCGATACGAGCGGATGGTACTGATACCCATCTTACTCATGATCTTGAACAATCCCTTGCAGATGGATTTGATATATTTCTTTTCGGCTGTGGCATAATCCAACTGGATTTCTTTCTTCGCCACCAGCTTGTCGATCACGGCGAATGCCATGTAAGGGTTCAGGGCACTGGCGCCAAATCCCAGTAACAGGGCTGCGTGCATCACCTCGCGTATTTCACCGCTTTCTACGACCAATGCCGTCTGTACACGTTTCCCTACCGAAATCAGGTGGTGGTGCACTGCGCTTACTGCCAGTAGGGAGGGGATAGCCGCATGAGTGGCATCCACATCACGGTCGCTCAATACAATGTAGTTCACCCCTTCGCTGACGGACTCTTCCGCTTGCTTGCAAAGTGCTGTGAGTGCTTCCTGCAATCCGGCACGGCCCTTTGCCACTTCAAACAGCAAGGGTAGTTTCACCGTTTTGAAACCTTTGTAGCGGATGTTGCAAAGAATATCCAGTTGTGCATTGCTCAGGATGGGATGGTTGAGGCGCACCATCTTACAATGGCTTTCGCTGGGTGTCAGGATGTTCATGCCCACGGCGCCGATATATTCCGTCAGTGACATTACCAGTTCCTCGCGTATAGGGTCGATAGGCGGATTGGTGACTTGTGCAAACTGTTGGCGGAAGTAGTTGTACAGTAGTTGCGGCTTATCCGAAAGCACGGCAAGCGGCGTATCATTCCCCATTGAGTTGATAGGCTCGGCACCCGTGGTACACATAGGGACGATGAGCCGCTCCACATCTTCCTTGGAATAGCCGAAGGTGCGCAGCATCCTCTCGTAATCGGGCACAGTGTGTGCTACCTTACGACCGCTTTTCAGCTCATCCAGTTCGATGCGGTTCGTTGCCAGCCAACTGCGGTAAGGCTTGGCTTCGGCCAACTGTTTTTTCAATTCTCCGTCGTAGTAGATTTTTCCTTTTTCGGTATCTACTAGTAGTATCTTACCCGGTTGCAGGCGTCCCTTTTCTTTGATGTCTCCCGGTTCGAAATCCATCACGCCCACTTCGCTGGCAACTACCATCATGTCGTTGTGCGTAATCAGATAGCGTGCAGGACGCAATCCGTTACGGTCGAGCATACCGCCTGCAAAACGTCCGTCGCTGAACAACAGGGCGGCAGGGCCATCCCACGGTTCCATCAGGATAGAGTGATATTCATAGAATGCTTTCAAATCTTCGCTGATGGGGTTCTTTTCGTTGAAAGATTCCGGCACCAGCATGGCTATGGCATGCGGCAGGCTGAGGCCTGACATAACGAGGAATTCCAATACATTGTCCAGTGAGGCACTGTCGCTCATCCCCGGCTGAATGATGGGGCGTATCTCCCTGATGTCGCCCAGGACGGGAGAGGAGAGCACACTTTCACGGGCTTCCATCCAACCCCGGTTGCCGCGGATGGTGTTGATTTCGCCGTTGTGAGCCAAGAGGCGGAACGGTTGTGCCAGTCCCCAGGTAGGGAAGGTATTGGTACTGAAACGGGAGTGTACCAATGCTATGCCACTGGTGAAGTAGGGGTTTGTCAGATCGGGGAAGTAGCCTCGCAGTTGCAGTGAAGAGAGCATACCTTTATAGATGATGTTCTTCGTGGATAGGGAGACAACATAGAAATCCTCGCGCGTGGCAATATCCGATTTGCGTACTTTGTTTTCTATTCTTTTTCTTATGAGATAGAGTTTACGGTCGGCTGTCTCGCTTTCCGTAAATCCGGTGATGAAAATTTGTTTGATATCCGGTTCGTTGGCAAGTGCCGATTCTCCCAGAATTTCTGGACAAGTGGGCACATTGCGCAGGTGCATCAATGTCAATCCTTCTTTTTCAATCTCTTCGATGATAATACTTAAGATAGCACCCTGGTCTTTCTCATCTTTCGGCAGAAAGAGAAGGCCAGTACCGTATTTCCCTTTCTCGGGGACAGGAATACCCTGCAAAAGAATAAACTCGTGCGGGATTTGCAGTAGGATGCCGGCACCGTCTCCGGTTTTGTTATCCGCACCTTCGGCGCCCCGGTGACGCATGTTCTCCAACACCTTCAATGCAGACTCCACCAGTTCGTGTGACTTGCCTCCGTGGATGTTCACTAACATACCGACACCACAAGCGTCATGCTCGTTTTCTGCATCATACAAGCCCAACTGCCTGGGCTGTCGTTGATAGGGTTGTACTTTTGCTTTGTTGTTAAAAAGTTCTTCTTTCTTCATCCTAAGTTTACTTTATTTTGTAATAATACCTATTCTTGTTATCAAAATGTTTGGCAAAGATATATAAATAGTTTCAAAATGATAAAATTAAATGTGCATTCGTGATTCATAAAATACTTACTTGAATGAATGTCCTTTTAATATGATATAAAAATAGGGTTTTTTCATTTTAAATTAAAAGAAATATGGCGTTTTTTATTTCGTATTGAAATTAATGAAACTGTTGGTCATTTCATCATATTGCCAAATTGTCATATTGCCATATTGCCAATCTTGTAGGTCGTGGCAATTAATCTTTGTATTTTTATCAGTTTCGTGCTATCTCCGTGTAATCTCCGTATGATCTCCGTGTCTGCTCCGTACCATCTCCGTAGTAACTCTATTCCTATAGCTACGGAGTAACTACGGAGCAGGTACGGAGCAGACACGGAGCAGGTACGGAGATCATACGGTCCGGATAATATCAGGATACTTGCTGATATGAAATCTTGTTGCAACAGTTATTGCTTTGCTGAAGTTTATTGGGGATGGGTGGTAAAGTAGCAATCACCTCATTACTCCTTAATTATTTTATAGGGTAATCCATCAACAGATATTTCTTATTTATCACTTAGCTTGAAAATAAAGAAATTACTTCTTTTAACTATGAATCCGTTGTCAAGCCTTATGAATTTGGCAATGTGGCAATATGGCAATATGGAGGTATTTAAAGCAGTTCCCCTTCTTGTCAGATTACAATCAAAAAAGGAGATATTCTTTCAATATAAAACTAAAATTCTACTGCTTGCTTTGATTTTGTTAATTTATACCTTTTGCTTTGATAAGTTTGATTTCTTTAACTTTTTGACGTAAAAATATCTTTTTTCTATTCTTTTGATAAATAAATAGGAGAAACATTAACTTTATGTTCCGGATGTTTTGTATCTTTGCAACGTAAAAATCAAATATTAATTAGTATGTGTGGAATAGTAGGCTATATTGGTCAAAAGAAAGCCTACCCCATTCTTATCAAAGGATTGAAGCGATTAGAGTATCGCGGATATGATAGTGCAGGGGTAGCATTAATCAGTGATAACCGACAGTTGAACGTTTACAAAACGAAAGGCAAGGTTTCGGAACTGGAAACTTTCGTTACTCAAAAAGATATTTCCGGTAACATCGGAATTGCTCATACCCGTTGGGCTACGCACGGGGAACCTTGCTCCGCTAACGCCCATCCTCATTATTCCTCTTCCGAACATCTCGCTCTCATCCACAACGGCATCATCGAAAACTACGCCGTCCTTAAAGAAAAACTTCAGGCCAAAGGCTATTCATTCAAAAGCAGTACGGACACTGAAGTACTGGTGCAACTGATAGAATTCATCCAGAAATCCAAAAATACAGATTTGCTGACTGCTGTGCAATTAGCGTTGCGTGAAGTAATCGGTGCTTATGCCATTGCCGTGCTGGATAAGGACAATCCGGATGAGATTATTGCAGCCCGCAAGAGTAGTCCGTTGGTGGTAGGTATCGGTGAAGATGAGTTTTTCCTGGCTTCGGATGCTACGCCGATTGTGGAATATACAGATAAAGTCGTATATTTGGAAGATGAAGAGATCGCCGTCATCCACCGCGGAGAGAAACTGAAGGTGGTGAACCTGAAAAATGTGGAATGTCCGCACGAAGTGAAGACGGTGGCGCTGAATCTGGGGCAGTTGGAAAAGGGTGGTTATCCGCACTTCATGCTGAAAGAGATTTTTGAGCAGCCCGATTGCATTCATGACTGTATGCGTGGACGTATCAATGTAGAAAGTACAAATGTGGTGCTTTCCGCAGTGATTGATAATAAAGACCGCCTGTTGGTAGCCAAACGTTTCATCATCGTGGCGTGCGGTACTTCCTGGCATGCGGCGCTTATTGGAAAACATCTGATAGAAAGTCTTTGCCGCATTCCGGTGGAAGTGGAGTATGCTTCGGAATTCCGTTACCGTGATCCGGTGATAGACAGTAAGGATGTGGTGATTGCGATTTCGCAAAGTGGCGAGACGGCGGATACACTGGCAGCTGTGGAACTGGCGCGGAGCCGTGGGGCATTTATCTATGGCATCTGTAATGCGATTGGTTCGTCTATTCCGAGGGCTACGCATACGGGTTCTTATATCCACGTAGGCCCTGAAATCGGAGTGGCTTCCACCAAAGCGTTTACGGGACAGGTGACAGTGCTCACCATGCTGGCGCTGACGCTTGCCAAGGAAAAGAATACGATAGATGAGGGACAATTCCTTGCCATCGTGCAAGAGCTGAACCGCATTCCTGATAAGATGAAAGAAGTGCTGAAGCTGAACGGCAGCATTGCGGAGCTTTCCAAGATTTTCACGTATGCGCATAACTTTATCTATCTGGGACGCGGATATTCGTATCCCGTAGCCCTGGAAGGTGCGTTGAAGCTGAAAGAAATCTCTTATATCCATGCCGAGGGTTATCCGGCTGCTGAAATGAAGCACGGGCCTATCGCACTGGTAGATGCTGAAATGCCGGTGGTAGTGATTGCTACACAGAACGGGCTTTATGAGAAAGTATTGAGCAATATACAGGAAATCAAGGCGCGTAAGGGCAAAGTGATCGCCTTGGTGACAAAAGGGGATACGGTTATCAGCAAGATTGCCGATACTTGTATCGAGTTACCGGAAACAATTGAGTGCCTTGACCCGTTGATTACTACGGTACCGTTGCAGTTACTGGCGTATCATATCGCAGTATGCAAGGGGATGGATGTGGATCAGCCGAGGAATCTGGCGAAATCGGTGACGGTAGAATAGGTGAACCTATAAACAATATAACAATCGGATGGAAGAACTGAAGCATGAATGTGGCGTTGCCATGATACGCCTGCTGAAACCTCTGGAATACTATGAACAGAAGTACGGCACATGGATGTACGGTTTGAACAAACTCTATCTTCTGATGGAGAAACAGCACAACCGCGGACAAGAAGGCGCCGGTCTGGCTTGCGTAAAGCTGGAAGCAAATCCCGGTGAGGAGTATATGTTCCGTGAGCGTGCACTCGGTTCGGGCGCCATTACCGAGATATTCGGTACGGTGCAGAACAACTTTAAGGATCTGACAAAAGAACAGCTTCATGATGCGGATTACGCTAAGAAATACCTCCCTTTTGCGGGCGAGGCTTACATGGGGCACTTGCGCTATTCCACTACCGGAAAGAGTGGCATTTCCTATGTGCACCCTTTCCTGAGGCGTAACAACTGGCGAGCTAAGAACCTTGCTCTTTGCGGCAATTTCAACATGACGAACGTGGATGAGATCTTTGCACGTATCACTGCTATCGGCCAGCATCCGCGGAAGTATGCTGATACGTACATCATGCTGGAACAAGTGGGGCACCGTCTCGACCGTGAAGTGGAGCGCCTCTTCAATCTTGCCGAAGCGGAAGGATTGACAGGCATGGGCGTGACTCACTATATAGAAGATCATATGGACCTGGCAAACGTGCTGCGTACTTCGAGCAAGGAGTGGGACGGAGGCTATGTGATATGCGGACTGACGGGAAGCGGTGAATCGTTTGCCGTGCGCGACCCGTGGGGAATCCGCCCCGCATTCTGGTATCAGGATGATGAAGTGGCGGTGCTTGCCAGCGAACGCCCTGTGATACAAACCGCTTTCAATGTGCCGGCAGCCAGCATTAAGGAATTGATGCCCGGACAAGCCTTGCTGATTAACAAGACAGGCAAGCTGCGCACCACCCAAATCAATAAAGTGCGCGAGGTGAAACCCTGTTCTTTCGAACGTATTTATTTCTCACGAGGCAGTGATGTGGATATTTACAGGGAACGTAAACTATTGGGTGAGAAACTGATACCTAACATCTTGAAAGCCATCAATAAAGACCTTGACCACACCGTGTTTTCCTTCATTCCGAATACAGCGGAAGTTGCTTTCTACGGCATGTTGCAGGGACTGGATGATTATCTGAATGAAGAAAAAGTGCAACAGATCGCTTCCCTGGGACATAGCCCCAATCTGGAGGAGCTGGAACAGATACTTTCCCGCCGTATCCGTAGCGAAAAGGTAGCCATCAAGGACATCAAACTGCGCACGTTTATTGCAGAAGGAAACAGCCGCAATGACTTGGCTGCGCACGTGTATGATATCACTTATGGCAGTCTGGTGCCGGGTGTGGACAATCTTGTCATTATCGACGACTCCATTGTACGCGGAACCACTCTGAAACAGAGTATCATTGGTATTCTTGACCGCCTGGGCCCCAAGAAGATTGTGATTGTTTCTTCTTCCCCGCAGGTGCGTTATCCCGATTATTACGGCATCGACATGGCAAAGATGAGTGAATTCATTGCTTTCAAAGCGGCCATCGAGTTGCTGAAAGACCGGGATATGAAAGATGTGATAGCCGCCGCCTACCGCAAATCGAAAGACCAGGTAGGATTGCCGAAGGAGCAAATGGTGAACTATGTGAAGGATATCTATGCACCTTTCACTGACGAGGAAATCTCCGCCAAGATGGTGGAACTGCTGACACCTGCCGGAACAAAGGCGAAGGTGGAAATCGTATACCAACCGTTGGAGGGGCTGCATGAGGCTTGTCCCAATCATCGGGGAGACTGGTATTTCAGCGGTGATTATCCTACGCCGGGCGGGGTGAAGATGCTGAATAATGCCTTTATTGACTATATAGAACAAGTGTATCAATTCTGACAGCATTAGCTACAAGCTACGAGCTACAAGCTACGAGTGCCATGCGGTATGATAGTTTGCAGATAGACACAGCGCAGCCACTTGTAGCTCGTAGCTTGTAGCTCGTAACTAAGTAACTTTTATAACAAATATGAGAAATGTAACTCTTATCCTCGACGACGGGAGCCGCTTCCACGGCAAGTCGTTTGGCTACGAAAAGCCAGTAGCGGGAGAGGTGGTTTTCAACACAGCTATGACGGGATATCCCGAGAGCTTGACTGACCCCTCGTATGCCGGACAGTTGATGACGCTCACTTATCCGTTGGTGGGCAATTATGGTGTGCCGCCTTTCACTATCGAAACGAATGGGCTGGCTACCTTTATGGAAAGCGAACGTATCCATGCGGAAGCCATCATTGTGAGTGATTATAGTGAGGACTTTAGCCATTGGAACGCTGTGGAAAGCCTTGCTGATTGGCTGAAGCGCGAACAGGTGCCGGGCATCACAGGTATCGATACGCGTGAGCTGACAAAGGTGCTCCGCGAACATGGCGTGATGATGGGGCGCATCGTATTTAATGAAGAATTAAGAACTAAGAATGAAGAATTGCCTGCACTATCCGCTGTTTACGAGGGCGTAAACTATGTAGACAAAGTAAGCTGCAAAGAGATAATTCACTACTTCCCCGATGGCAACGCTACCCGCAGCGCAGCTAATTCTTCATTCTTCATTCCTCATTCTTCATTGAAAAAAGTGGTGCTTGTGGATTGTGGAGTGAAGAGCAATATTCTTCGCTGTCTGCTGAAGCGTGATGTGGAAGTCATCCGTGTGCCTTGGGATTATGATTATAATGAACTGGAGTTCGACGGACTTTTCATCAGTAATGGCCCGGGTGATCCGGATACCTGTGATGCTGCGGTGCAGAATATCCGCCGGGCAATGAAGAATGAAAAACTGCCTATTTTCGGTATCTGCATGGGTAATCAGTTGCTGGGCAAGGCAGGAGGAGCAAAGATATACAAACTGAAATATGGCCATCGCAGTCATAACCAGCCGGTGCGTATGGTGGGCACGGAGCGTTGCTTCATCACTTCGCAGAATCATGGTTATGCAGTGGACAACAATACGTTGACGGAAGACTGGGAACCGCTGTTCATCAATATGAACGACGGGTCTAATGAGGGGATCAGACATAAACGGAATCCCTGGTTCTCTGCACAATTCCATCCGGAAGCTGCCAGCGGACCGACGGATACGGAATTTTTGTTTGATGAGTTCGTGAAGTTAATTACAAATTACTGATTACAAATTACTTGTTTGTAATGGGTAATTAGTCATTTGTGATTTTTGAAAGTAATTTGTAATTAGTAATTAATAATTATTGACGTGAAAGAAAACAATATAAAGAAAGTCCTGCTACTCGGTTCCGGTGCACTGAAAATCGGTGAGGCAGGTGAGTTCGACTACTCCGGCAGCCAGGCACTCAAAGCTTTGAAAGAAGAAGGTATCTACACCGTTCTTATCAACCCGAACATCGCTACCGTGCAGACTTCGGAAGGCGTTGCCGATCAGATTTATTTCCTGCCTGTCACTCCTTATTTTGTAGAGAAAGTCATCGAAAAAGAACGTCCGGATGGCGTTATGCTTGCCTTTGGTGGACAAACGGCACTGAACTGCGGTGTCGCCCTTTACAAAGACGGAGTTTTTGAGAAATATGGTGTAAAAGTTCTCGGTACCCCCGTACAAGCTATTATAGATACGGAAGACCGTGAGATTTTCGTGCATAAGCTGAATGAAATCAATGTAAAGACTATTAAGAGCGAAGCCGTAGAAAATGCCATTGATGCCCGTCGTGCTGCTGCCGAATTGGGTTATCCGGTGATTGTCCGCGCTGCATACGCGCTTGGTGGACTGGGTTCCGGCTTCTGTGACAATGAAGAAGAACTGGATGTGTTGGTTGAGAAAGCTTTCTCCTTCTCCCCGCAGGTGCTTGTGGAAAAATCCTTGCGTGGATGGAAAGAAGTGGAGTATGAGGTGGTGCGCGACCGCTTTGACAACTGTATCACCGTCTGCAACATGGAGAACTTCGACCCGCTGGGCATCCATACGGGAGAGTCCATCGTTATCGCTCCGTCTCAGACGCTCAGTAACTCCGATTATCATAAGCTGCGCGAACTTGCTATCCGTATCATTCGCCACATCGGTATTGTAGGAGAATGTAATGTACAGTATGCATACGATCCTGAAAGTGAAGATTATAGAGTGATTGAGGTGAATGCCCGCTTGAGCCGTTCTTCCGCTCTGGCTTCCAAAGCTACGGGTTATCCGCTTGCTTTCGTTGCTGCAAAACTCGGTCTTGGATACGGATTATTCGACCTGAAGAATTCTGTGACAAAAACCACAAGTGCTTTCTTTGAACCTGCATTGGATTATGTGGTCTGCAAAATACCCCGTTGGGACTTGGGTAAGTTCCATGGTGTAGACAAGGAACTGGGTTCCAGCATGAAGTCAGTAGGCGAAGTGATGGCTATCGGCCGTACTTTTGAAGAAGCCATTCAGAAAGGTCTGCGTATGATAGGACAGGGGATGCATGGTTTCGTGGAAAATAAGGAACTTGTTATCTCTGATATAGACAAGGCGCTCCGTGAACCGACGGATAAGCGTATTTTTGTCATATCCAAAGCTTTCCGTGCTGGATATACCGTTGATCAGGTGCACGCACTGACGAAGATCGATAAGTGGTTCCTGGAGAAGCTGATGAACATCATGAACACCAGCAAAGAGTTGAAGCAGTGGAGCAAGAACCACAAACAGATAGCCGATCTGCCTTTGGAATTGCTGAAAAAAGCCAAGGTACAAGGTTTCTCCGATTTTCAGATAGCCCGTGCCATCGGTTATGAAGGAGACATGGAAGACGGTATCCTCTATGTGCGCAATCATCGTAAGAGTGTCGGCATTGTCCCTGTGGTGAAGCAAATAGACACTCTTGCTGCCGAATATCCTGCACAGACTAATTACCTGTATCTGACGTATAGTGGCATCTCTAATGATGTTCATTACCTCGGTGACCGTAAATCCATCGTTGTACTCGGTTCCGGTGCGTACCGTATCGGTTCTTCTGTAGAGTTTGACTGGTGCGGTGTACAGGCACTGAATACCATCCGTAAAGAGGGGTATCGCAGCGTTATGATCAACTATAATCCCGAAACCGTATCTACGGACTACGATATGTGCGACCGCCTCTACTTCGACGAACTTACCTTCGAACGGGTAATGGATATCCTTGAACTGGAAAATCCGCACGGGGTGATTGTTTCTACCGGTGGTCAGATACCGAATAACCTTGCCCTGCGTCTGGATGCGCAGAAGGTGCCTATACTCGGTACTTCCGCCAAAAGCATTGACAACGCCGAAGACCGTGAGAAGTTCTCTGCCATGCTGGACCGTATCGGCGTAGACCAGCCTCGCTGGCGTGAGCTTACGAGCATGGACGACATCAACGAGTTTGTGGAAGAAGTGGGTTTCCCGGTACTTGTGCGTCCGTCATACGTGCTTTCAGGTGCTGCAATGAATGTTTGTTCCAATCAGGAAGAATTGGAACGCTTCCTGCAACTTGCGGCCAATGTATCGAAGAAGCATCCGGTGGTTGTCAGCCAGTTCATCGAACATGCCAAGGAGGTGGAGATGGATGCGGTGGCACAGAATGGAGAAATTGTGGCATACGCTATCTCTGAACATATTGAGTTTGCCGGGGTGCATTCGGGGGATGCTACGATTCAATTTCCGCCGCAGAAGCTTTATGTGGAGACGGTACGCCGCATTAAGCGTATCAGTCGTGAGATTGCACGCGAACTGAATATCTCCGGTTCGTTCAATATCCAGTATCTGGCCCGTGAGAATGACATCAAGGTGATTGAGTGTAACCTGCGTGCATCCCGTAGTTTCCCGTTCGTCAGCAAGGTGCTGAAGATTAATCTTATCGAACTGGCTACGAAGGTGATGTTAGGGCTTCCGGTAGAAAAGCCGAATAAGAATCTCTTTGAACTGGATTATGTAGGCATCAAGGCCAGCCAGTTCTCTTTCAATCGCTTGCAAAAGGCCGACCCGGTGTTGGGTGTGGATATGGCATCTACAGGTGAGGTCGGTTGTATCGGAAGTGATACGTCCTGTGCCGTGCTGAAGGCTATGCTTTCTGTAGGTTACCGCATACCGAAGAAGAATATCCTGCTTTCTACCGGTACACCGAAACAGAAGGTGGAAATGCTCTCCGCTGCCCGTCTGCTTCAGCAAAAAGGGTATAAGCTCTTTGCAACGGGAGGTACCAGTAAGTTCCTTACGGAGAATGGGGTGGAGAATACGCAGGTGTATTGGCCCAGTGAGACTAACCAACAGCCGCAAGCGTTGGATATGCTGCACAAAAAGGAGATCGACATGGTGGTGAATATTCCGAAGAACCTCACTGCGGGTGAGTTGAGTAACGGATATAAGATTCGTCGTGCCGCTATTGACCTGAATGTTCCGCTGATTACGAATGCCCGCCTGGCAAGTGCTTTCATCAATGCTTTCTGTACGATGACGCTGGATGATCTGGCAATTAAATCGTGGGCGGAGTATAAATAATCTCTGTATAACAAAGTGATAGCGCCCCGTTGCATTGCAAAAATGTAACGGGGCTTTTGCTTTTTATATGCTGCAAAACATATCTCTATTTCTTGCTGATTCAGAATAAATAATCTTTCTTTGCACCAGCACAGTTCAGCACAGTGGGCTGCGTCATCCTTACTTTGATTAAACCTGTATGCGCAATATGAAAACAATTTTCGGGCAACAAACGACGAAGGTAAAACAACTGGCCGATTTGATCAGCCAGGACATTTCCATGGGACGTTACAAGACGGATACCGCCCTGCCTTCCATCAATCAGTTGAGCCACGATTATAAAGTTTCCCGCGACACGGTTTTTAAAGCTTTTATTGATCTGAAGGAGCGGGGGATTATCGACTCTACTCCTGGTAAAGGTTACTATGTGGTGAACCGCCAGAAAAATATCCTGCTGATGCTCGATGAATATTCACCTTTTAAAGATACGCTATATAACAGCATCATCCGTCGCCTTTCCACGCGCTACAAGGTGGACCTGTGGTTTCATCAGTATAACGAAGCATTGTTCAATGCTATTCTTCGCGATTCCATTGGCCGTTATAATAAGTACGTGGTAATGAACTTCGATAATGAAAAGATTTCTCCTTATCTTTATAAGATAGACTCTTCCCGCCTGTTGCTTCTTGATTTCGGGCAGTTTGATAAGCGGGAATATTCATACATCTGCCAGGACTTCGGTGAAGCCTTTTACGCAGCTATGGCTCAATTGTCAGATAGGTTGCAGAACTATCGCAAGCTTATCCTGTTTCTGGCACGGGAAAGTAAGCATCCCAAGGAGACGTGCGATTATTTCAGGAAGTATTGTGTAGATCATCAATTGGAATGTGAGATAATAGAGACTTTGGACGACAGGGAAGTGCATTCCGGTGAAGCCTATATTGCCATCCGTCAGGTGGATGTGGTGGAGATTGTGAAGAAGAGCCGTGCGGCAGGTTTGACGTGTGGCGTTGATTTCGGCTTGATAGCCTATAATGATACGCCGGCTTATGAAGTGATTGATAAGGGAATAACAGTGATGAGTGTTGATTGGCAAAAGATGGGAATCCTGACGGCAGATTTCATCTTGAGTGGCAAACCCATACAGGTTTGTCTGCCGACTGAAGTAAATTTAAGAGGCTCTTTATAGCCTTTTTTTACAAACTGATTTCAGCACAGTTCAGCATAGATGATATTTTATTAACCAAATATAATGATAGCATGAAAAAGTATCCGAAAATCGGGATTCGTCCCACTATCGACGGCCGCCAGGGTGGCGTACGTGAAAGCCTTGAAGAAAAGACAATGAATCTGGCTAAAGCAGTAGCCGAGTTGATCACCAGTAACTTGAAGAATGGTGACGGAAGTCCGGTGGAGTGTGTGATTTCAGACAGTACCATCGGTCGCGTAGCCGAAAGCGCGGCTTGTGCCGAGAAGTTTGAACGCGAAGGCGTGGGTTCTACTATCACAGTGACCTCTTGCTGGTGCTACGGTGCCGAGACTATGGACATGAATCCGTATTATCCGAAAGCTGTTTGGGGATTTAACGGTACGGAACGTCCAGGAGCTGTATATCTGGCAGCTGTACTGGCAGGACATGCACAAAAAGGATTACCTGCTTTTGGCATTTACGGACGTGATGTGCAGGATCTGGATGACAATTCCATTCCTGCCGACGTTGCAGAAAAACTGCTTCGTTTTGCACGTGCCGCACAGGCAGTAGCAACCATGCGCGGAAAATCTTATTTGTCGATGGGTAGCGTATCCATGGGTATTGCCGGTTCTATTGTAAACCCGGATTTCTTCCAGGAATATCTGGGTATCCGTTGCGAATCTGTAGACCTGACTGAAATTATCCGTCGCATGACTGAAGGTATCTATGATAAAGAAGAGTTTGCTAAAGCGATGGCATGGACAGAAAAGTATTGCAAGAAAAATGAGGGCAAGGATTTCAATATCCCCGCAAAGACCAAGACCCGTGAGCAAAAAGACGAAGATTGGGAGTTTATTGTGAAGATGACTCTTATCATGCGCGACCTTATACAAGGTAATCCGAAACTTCGCGAAATGGGATTCAAGGAAGAGGCACTTGGACACAATGCCATTGCCGCCGGTTTCCAGGGACAACGCCAGTGGACGGATTTTTATCCGAATGGTGACTACTCCGAAGCTCTGCTGAATACTTCTTTTGACTGGAACGGTATCCGTGAAGCATACGTAGTAGCTACTGAAAATGATGCCTGCAACGGCGTAGCCATGCTCTTCGGCCATTTGCTGACAAACCGTGCACAGATATTCTCTGACGTGCGTACATATTGGAGTCCTGAAGCAGTGAAACGTGTTACGGGTAAAGAATTGACCGGTTTGGCAGCTAATGGCATTATCCATCTGATTAACTCCGGTGCTACCACTCTGGACGGTACAGGCCAGCAAACAAATGCACAGGGTGAACCTGTCATGAAACCTCATTGGGAAATTTCCGAGGCTGAAATGGAGAAATGTCTTGAAGCTACTACCTGGTATCCCGCTAACCGTGATTATTTCCGTGGCGGTGGTTTCTCTTCCAACTTCCTGTCAAAGGGTGGAATGCCTGTAACTATGACCCGTCTGAATCTGGTAAAAGGCCTTGGCCCTGTGCTTCAGATTGCTGAGGGATGGACGGTAGAGATTGATCCGGAAGTTCACAAACTGCTGGATGAACGTACAGACCGTACCTGGCCTACTACTTGGTTTGTACCCCGTCTGTGCGATAAACCGGCATTTGAAGATGTGTACTCGGTAATGAATAACTGGGGAGCCAACCACGGTGCTATCAGTTACGGACACATCGGTCAGGATTTGATTACGCTGGCTTCCATGCTCCGCATCCCGGTTTGCATGCACAATGTGGATGAGAAGAAGATATTCCGTCCTGCTGCCTGGAATGCATTCGGTATGGATAAGGAAGGAGCTGATTACAGAGCTTGCACAACGTACGGTCCGATTTATAAATAAACACTAAAGTAACAGAAACATGATAACTAACGAACAGATAGAACAATTCATTGCCCAGGCGCATCGGGTAGGAGATGCCGGATTGACAATTTGCAGTAGCGGCAATATTTCCTGGCGCATTGGCGACGAGGTTTTGCTTTCGGGCACAGGCTCATGGGTACCTTCTCTTCCGAAAGAGAAGGTGGCCGTTTGCCGCCTTTCCACCGGAGAAGTACTGAATGGGGTGAAACCTTCTATGGAGAGCGGTTTCCACCTCGGTGTATTGCGGGAACGTCCTGATGTGAATGTAGTCCTGCACTTCCAGTCCCACTATGCCACGGCTGTGGCTTGTATGAAGAATCGTCCCACGAACTTCAATGTGACGGCAGAAGTGCCTTGCCACGTGGGTAGTGAGATCCCGGTAGTGCCTTATTTCCGTCCCGGTTCGAAGGAACTGGCGCAAGGGGTGATTGATGCTTTGAAAGACCATAATTCCGTCCTGTTGCTGAAACACGGGCAAGTGGTGTGCGGAAAAGACTTTGACCAGGCTTTTGAGCGTGCCATGTTCTTTGAAATGGCGTGTCGCATCATCATCCAGTCCGGAGGCGACTATACGGTGCTTACTCCCGAAGAGATAGATGACCTTGAAACGTACATCTTAGGGAAGAAAACCAAATGATGAATACCTATCTGGCAGTAGATTTTGGAGGTGGAAGCGGTCGCGTGATGGCCGGTTCCATCTGCCAGGGTACGCTGAAACTGGAAGAGGTGTACCGTTTTCCGAACCGTCAGGTGCGGATGGGAAATCATGTGTATTGGGACTTCCTTGCCTTGTTCGACGAGATGAAGAACGGGCTTCGGCAGGCTGTACGCAAAGGGTATCATATCAGAGGTATCGGTATCGACACCTGGGGAGTGGATTTTGCTTTGATAGACAGGAAGGGAAATCTGCTGGGAAACCCTGTTTGCTACCGCGATTTGCGGACGGACGGTTTGCCGGAAGAATTCTTTGATACTTTGGAGATGAATCTTTCTTGTACAGATACATCCGATGCTGACGCTTTTGGAAAACATCCCGGTGGAAGCCTTTCCCGTCATTATTCCGAAACGGGGATACAGGTGATGTCTATCAATACGCTTTTCCAACTCTACAGTATGAAGAAGAATGATGATGTGCAGTTGGAAGTGGCAGACCGTCTGCTGTTCATGCCTGATCTTTTCAGTTTCTTCCTGACCGGGGTGGCGAACAATGAGTATTGCATTGCCTCTACCTCCGAATTGCTTGATGCCCGTAGCCGTAGCTGGAACCGGGCGTTAATTTGCTGTTTGGGAGTACCTGAACATCTCTTTGGTGATATTGTGATGCCGGGTACCGTGCGTGGCAGACTGAAACCGGAGATTGCCGAAGAAATAGGCCTTACGGAAGAAGTGGATGTGATTGCCGTCGGCTCTCACGATACGGCAAGCGCTGTTTTTGCTATTCCTGACACTCAGGTGGATAAATCGCGTTGTGCATTTCTCAGTTCGGGAACATGGTCTTTACTGGGCGTGGAGTTGGACGAACCCATCCTTACGGACGAAGCCCGGATATGCGGTTTCACCAACGAGGGCGGAGTAGGCGGAAAAATCCGCTTTCTCCAGAATATCACCGGGCTGTGGATACTTCAGCGTCTCATGGCGCAATGGAAGGAGCGGGGGGAGGAGTGTGGCTATGACGTACTGCTTTCTGCTGCCGGAAGTGCGGATATTTCTTCCGTCATTGATGTGGACGATAAAGTATTCCAGAATCCGGCAGATATGCAAGCTGCTATAGCCGGGTATTGCCGTGAACATCAGTTACCCGTTCCTGCCACTTCGGGCGAGTATGTGCGTTGTGTACTTCAATCGCTTGCCCAACGTTATAAACGGGCTATTGAGCAACTGAACCGCCTGCTTCCGTCTCCGATAGAGCAACTGAACATTATCGGTGGTGGTTGTCGCAATGCATTGCTGAATCGCCTGACTGCTGATGCACTGGGCATTCCTGTCATAGCGGGACCTGTGGAGGCGACTGCTATCGGGAATATTCTGGTGCAAGCTATAGCAAAAGGAGAAATTGGCACTCGGGAGGAGATAAAAGAGTATAGTAACACTTAAAAACGACCCTCCTAAAAAAAGAATCATCCCGCAGTTTTTTATTCTGTGAAAATCTGCTTTTATTTGCATTTTAATAAAATAACTATGGACACACCAATCAAACGTTATCCTGCCAAAGAGCACCATCAACCTGTGGAACGCATTTGCCGGACACTGGAACTTCGTGACGACCCGGAACTGATAGCCGAATACCGTCGCCGTCACAGCCAGGCAGCCATCTGGCCCGAAATACCCGCCGGCATTCGTGAAGCCGGTATTCTGGAAATGGAAATCTATCTGTTAGGCACGCGCCTGTTCATGATTGTCGAAGTACCTGTGGGCTTTGACTGGGATGCCTCAATGGAACGCCTTGCCTCCCTGCCGCGACAGCAGGAATGGGAAGACTATATGGCCATCTTCCAGCTTGTGAAACCCGGTTCCACTGCCGCCGAGAAATGGCAGCCTATGGAACGCATTTTCCACTTATATGACTAACTGACAAAAGACAGAAATACCATGAACAACACCAAGAAAACCAGTATTATCAGCAAAGACGGAGTAAGTTATCTCATTCCGTTCATACTTATCACCAGTTGCTTCGCCTTGTGGGGCTTTGCCAACGACATCACTAATCCGATGGTGAAAGCCTTCTCCAAAATCTTCCGTATGAGTGTCACCGACGGGGCATTGGTGCAGGTGGCTTTCTATGGCGGCTATTTCGCTATGGCATTTCCGGCGGCTATTTTCATCCGCAGGTATTCCTATAAGGCGGGTGTGCTGCTGGGATTGGGACTATATGCCATAGGGGCATTCCTGTTCTATCCCGCCATGCTGACGGGAAATTATTATCCTTTTCTCATTGCTTATTTTATTTTGACGTGCGGTCTGTCGTTTCTGGAGACGAGTTGTAACCCCTATATTCTTTCTATGGGTGATGAGGCTACTTCTACCCGCCGGCTGAACCTGGCGCAGTCTTTCAACCCGATGGGCTCGTTGCTGGGCATGTATGTGGCGATGAATTTCATCCAGAACCGCCTTAATCCGATGGATACAGTGGAACGCAGCCAGCTTTCGGATACGGAATTTGCCGCTGTGCGCGATTCTGATCTGATGGTATTGATTGCCCCTTATCTCATCATCGGGCTTGTTATTCTGGCCATGCTGCTCGTAATCCGAATGGTGAAGATGCCGAAGAATGGCGACCAGTCTCATGGCATTAACTTTCTGCCCACATTGAAGCGGATATTTACGATACGTCATTACCGTGAAGGGGTGATTGCCCAATTCTTCTATGTAGGAGCGCAAATCATGTGCTGGACATTCGTTATTCAGTACGGTACACGCTTGTTCATGTCGCAAGGCATGGAAGAGAAAGCGGCGGAAGTTCTTTCGCAGCAGTATAATATCGTAGCTATGATTATTTTCTGTGCCAGCCGTTTCATCTGTACATTTATTCTGCGATACCTCAGTCCGGGGCTGTTATTGAAGGTATTGGCTATTGCCGCTTGTTTCTTTACTGCCGGAGTGATCGGTTTCCAGAATATCTGGGGAATGTATTGCCTGGTGGGAGTATCTGCCTGTATGTCTCTGATGTTCCCCACGATTTACGGTATCGCTTTGCAGGGATTGGGCGATGATGCCAAATTCGGTGCTGCAGGGCTGATTATGGCTATTCTGGGCGGTTCGGTATTACCTCCGGTTCAGGCAAGTATCATCGATTGCCATACATTGCTGGGCATGCCTGCCGTGAACCTTTCATTCATTCTTCCGTTCATCTGCTTCGTGGTGATTGTTATTTACGGGCATCGGTCGTATGTGCGGGAGAAAAGTAAATTGTAACTATACTTCGACATCCGAAATGCCGCACTTCAACAGTTGAAATGCCACACTTCAATATCCCGAATGCCACACTTGGAAGAGCTTGAAGTGTGGCATTTCGAGTATTAAAGTGTGGCATTTGGAGCGTTGAAGTGCGGCATTTCAGACGTTAGAGTGTGGCAAACGCCCTATTTAACTTCGCTGTATAATTTTCCTGTTGCTTTCAGATAAGCAACATAATTCAGGTATAATTGGAAATGGGCATCCACTTTTGTTTCATAAGCCTGTTGCCACAGCGCCTGTGCTTCCAAGTGGTCTGACAAGGTTTCCAATCCCACCTCATACTGGCTTTTGCTGACTCTCATATTCTCTTCCGCCTGTTGCAACGAGCGTTCGGATAGTTCGCTTTCCAGTTTGGCCTCGTCCAGGTTATTGGCAGCCTGCATCAGTTCCAACAACATTTGCTCATTCAGATTCTCCTGTTCCAGACGGGATTGCTCCAGTTTGGCTTTTGCGGCACGCACCTTGTTGTTCCGTTCTCCAAAGTGGAAGAGTGGAACACTGACATTCAGGAAAACGGAAAAGCTGCCTTTATCCAACAAAGTCTGGTCATTCAGTTCTAATCCGTGCATGTAGTTATAGGCACCTTTCACACCGACTTTCGGTAACAATTCACTGCGGTTCAGTTTCACTTGCTGTTGGGCTATGGATACCTGCTTGTTCAATATGGCATACTCCGGACGGTTGCTGATGTCCGAAACCTGAATGGATAAATTCTGTTCAATCCGGGGGAAATCATCCGAAACATGGACATCGGTACTTAGAGGCTTTCCAATGTAGTGGCAAAGATTCATGGTTGCCAGTCGCAACGCATTTTCCGCCTTGCGTATAGAGAGCTCGCTTTCGTTCAGTTTCACTTGTACTTTCAACACATCATTTTGCGGCTTTAATCCGTGGCGATGGGCACTCTCCACATTCTTCATCAATTCAACGAGTACGGTGTTATATTTATCGGCCACTGTCCTCATTTCTTTCGCTTTCACCACTTGTGCATAAGCCTGGTCGGTCTTCAGTATCACTTCTGTGGCGGTCAGCGTTTCATTCATCTGTGCCATTTCCCTGCCCAGTAACGACATTTTATAGGCAGCGCGGATTTTGCCGCCCATGTACAGCGGTTGTTCCACTTGTATGCCTCCCATATAGACAGGACCCACTTTGTAATTCAAATCAATCCCCGGGAAGTAGGCAAAGCCGCCATTGGGCAGAAACTGTCCGCTCGCATCAGGCATGAGCACGGGCAGGTTGCCACCGGGAATGCCGAGGCTGCCGTCCGCCGTACTGTATAGTCCTGTACCGTTCGCCGTGAAATTCGGGAAGAAGTTCCCTTTGTAACTTTTCACGGTGTAGTGAGCGCTTTCCGTCTGCTTGGTGGAAGCTGCCATTTCCTTATTGTATTTCAATGCCATCTCCCGGCACTGCTCCAGACTCAGTATCTCTTGTGAAAAAAGAGACGCCGAGCAGAAAAGAGTACATACTATGATAGATATTTTTTTCATCAGTCCGTTTGTTTTATGTGAAAGAATAATGCGTATAGAACAGGGATAAAAAGCAATGTAATCAGTGTACCGAACAGCAGTCCTCCCATAATGGATGCTGCCAATGAACCGAACATGGCATCCGATAGCAACGGTATCATGCCCAGAATCGTAGTCAGCGATGCCATCATCACCGGACGAAGGCGGCTTTGGGAACTGTCAATCAATGCCGTGACAGGCTCTATTCCCTGATTGATTTGCAGGCTGATTTCATCCATCAGCACGATGCCGTTCTTGATAATCATGCCTATCAGTCCCAACGTTCCTACGATGGCCACGAAGTTGAATGTCTTTCCGGTGAGCAGCATTACGGCCACTACGCCCACAAATACCAGCGGAATGCTACAGAATATGATAATCGGCTTGCGATAGTCCTTGAACAACATTATCAGGATGGAAATCATCAGAATGATGGCTAACGGGAAGTTCTTGAACAGATACTTCATCGAATGAGTACTTGCAATTTTTTCTCCCTGCCAGCACAAAGTATATCCGTCGGGCAACTCAATCTGTTCAATCTTCGATGCAATGGCCAACCTGGCTTGTTCCGTCTCCATACCGGGGGCGGGAGAGCACTGTACGCGCAGACTGCGTTGTCCGTTGTAGCGCGGCACCACCGGGTCTTCCCATCTGACGTCGATACCCTTGCTGATCTGTTTCAGCGGCGTGGTGCTCATCAGACTTTCCACCAATTCCTCTTTTGACAGTGTGCCTGCTTTCAGTTTCACCATCGTTTCTTTATTCAGCAACCCGTTCAGTGAAGGCAATGACGAGAAAACCTGCGTGTTGCTTAAATCCTCTATTGGGCGCCCCTGTTCGTCGAGGCATTTCAGGTAGATGGTATTCTTGTGGATGCCCTCGTAGAAGGAACCGATAGGGATGCCGCCGGTGGCTGATAGCAGGGATATGCTGACATCGTTGCGGCTCAAACCCAAAGCACGTGCCGTGGGCTGGTCGTACTCGACGGATAAAACCGGAATCTGAGGCTCCCAGTCCGAAGTGATGAGGCATACTTCCGGGGCATTTTCCATGATGCTGCGTGCACTGTCGGCCAAGCGATGCAGTATGGCAGGGTCAGGGCCTAAGAACTGGGCTTCGATGGGATACTTCTTGAACATCAGGTTGTAGCGCTTCAGTTTTACGTAAGCGTCCGGATATTTTGCGGTGAGATAAGTTTGAATCTCATCTATGTTATCCACCAGCTCGTCGGGAGAGGTGAAGTCGATAATCAGTTCGCCGTAAGCGAGGGACGGATTGGCAACGCTGCGCACCAGGTTGTAGCGTCCGGGCGTGCCGCCTATGGAGGCCGTCACGTGGGTCACTTCTTTGCGGCTTTTCAGGTAGGTTTCTATTTCTTCCAGGTCGTGTGCCACGCGGGTGGAGTTGCTGCCTTCCGGCAGTTTATATTCCATATAAAGCTGGTCGTAAACCATGTCGGGGAAGAATCCCTGACGCATATATCCATATCCGAAGATGGAAAGTCCCAACAGACCGACCATAGTCAGCACGAAACTCCAGCGATGAGCCAGACCGAAGTGCAGGACGGTGCGCAGCAGGGCATACACTTTCCCTTTATACACCCGCTTTCCTGAATTGTTTTCTTCAACCTTCGGATGCAGCCTGCGGTTTGCCATGAGGGGGACATGAACCAGCGCCAGCACCCAACTCAGCAAGAGGGAAACTGCCAGCACGATAAACAGGTCACGTGTATAGACTCCTGCCGTATCCGGTGACATATAGATAGGTAGGAAAGCGATGATTGCAATCAGCGTGGCACCCAACAGTGGCATAGCTGTTTGTCGTCCGATGGCTGTCATGGCTTCCATACGGTTCTTTCCGGCTTTCAGGTCCACCAATATGCCGTCTATGATGACGATGGCATTATCCACCAGCATACCCATAGCCAGCACGAATGCTGCCAAGGATACACGCTGCATCGTTCCGCCTGCGAAATGCAGAAAGAGGAACGAACCGAACACGATGACCAGTAGACTGATACCGATGATAACGCCACTCTTGAACCCCATAGCCAGCATCAGAATCAGTACGACGATAGCTACCGATTCTATCAGGTTGATGACGAACGTTCCCAGTGAAGCGCCCACACGTTCGGGCTGGTAAAACACCTTGTGGTATTCCACACCTGCAGGCAGGCGGCTGCTTTTCAGTTGTTCCAGCATAGTGTCTACGGCTTTTCCGACTTTGACGATGTCCGAACCGCTGGAAGCGGCTATCAGTATGCCCATTGCGCGTTCGCGGTCGTAGAACAACTCGTTGCGTGTAGGGTTCTCGTAGCTTTTCTCTATCTGTGCGATGTCGCGCAGGCGCAGTTGGTCGTCGTCATGCCCCTGGATAAGCATGTTGCCGATGTCTTCCACGGTTTTGAACTTGTCGTTGACCGTCACACGGATGCGGTTGTCACCGTTTTCGTAGTAACCGGTATAGGTGGTCTTGTTCTGTCCGTTCAGGGTGGCAAGCACTTCGGCAGGTTTCACGCCCAGATTGGCCATGCGATCTTGAAGCAGGGAGATGTTGATGCATTCCATGCGCTTGCCGTAGAGTTCCACGCGGTCTACTCCCTCCAGATTGCCGGCTTCACGCTTGATGAGTTCGGCATAGTCGGACAGTTCACGGTCGGACAGTCCGTCGCCCGTCAGGGCATAGAACATGCCGTAAACATTGCCGAAATCATCTTTTACGATAGGGGTGCTTGCGCCTTCGGGAAGCGAGGCGCTGGCATCGTTTACTTTCCGGCGGAGCATGTCCCAGCATTGCTCCACATCGTCGTCGCTGACGGTACTAAGCAATTCTATCTGTATCAGGGAGAGGTCGTTGTACGAATAGCTCTCTACATTATCTATGTTGCCCATGGTGCGGATGTTCTTTTCCAGTACGTCCGTCACTTCCAGTTCTACCTGATGGGCCGAAGCTCCCGGATAGGTGGTGACCACCATAGCCAGTTTCACTTTTATTTCCGGGTCTTCCAGCTTACTCATTTCGTAGCATGAATAAGCACCGCCAAACAGCAGTACGGCAATCAGGAAATAGATCAGGTTGCGGTTTTGAAATGCCCATTTGCTTATGTCCATCATAGCAGTCCTCCTATATTGGTTGGGGTAGTGGCGGGCAGGGGTTTCACAGTTTCCCCGTCCTTGATGTGGTGTACGCCGGAGGACACGATCAACTCTCCCGGTCTCAAACCGTCGGAGGTGATGATACTTCGCCCGTTGGTGAGCAGGCGGACCACGGTTATTTCACGACTCTGTACCGTTCGGGTGTCCGGATTGTAGACGAACACCTCTGTCTTTCCGTCTTTTTTCAGAATAGCGCCGCTTGGAACGGATAAGGATTGCGCTCCATCCACATCACAAGAGATGGTAACCATTGTATTCATCCCCGGAGAGGGGGCAGGTTTACCGGTATTTGCCTGATGCTTTTTTCCGTTCGGCAGAGTTAGCCTCAGGCGCATGGAATACAGTTGGTTGGCATTGGCCTTGGGGGTAATGCTGATAAATTCCAGTGGATACACCTCTCCCGGATAAATATCGAATGTGCAGTGGTAGCCGTTGAAGTGTTCACGCCGGATGTATTCTGCTGCCGGAAGATTTATTTCCACCTCCGGTGTTCCTGCACTAATCATTGAGACGACAGGCATTCCTGCACCAATCGTTTCATGGTTTTCGAACAGGCGCTTCTGGATGAATCCGCTGAAAGGGGCATAAAGGCGCGTATATTCCAGTTGGTCTTTATGATGCTGATACTTGGCAGTGATTTGCTTCAGACCATACACTGCCTTGTCGTTCGCGTTTGGCGTGGTGCCGTTTTCTTTGTAAAGTGCCATTACGCGCTCCGCTTCCGCTTTGATTTGCTGATATTCGGCTTCGGTGGCATCCAGTTGCACCTGGTAATCTGTGGGGTCCAGTTCGGCCAGCAGTTGACCAGCATGGACACGTGCACCGTCTTCTACGTGTATTTTCCGAATGGTTCCGCTTACCCGGAAAGCCAGGTTGATGTCTTGTGCGGCTTTCACTTTTCCCGGGTATTGCAGGGTAGTCTGGCTGTTGGCAGAAATAACGGTGTCAAGTTTCACCGTCTGAGGTTCTCCGACCTCCTTTGTACCATTGTGGCAGGAGACTAATGAGAGAACAGAAATACCTACTAAAATGTGATGAATTCGTTTCATAATTTAATTACTTGTTTTTTATGTTTTTGTGAATTGTCATTAATCTGTTTTTTTCCGGGTGCAAAATTATTCCGATAATATCGGACTATAAAGGTGGATATGAATTATAAATTGTTCGATTTGTATATTTTTAGCTTGAATAATGAGCTTATATTTGAAGATTTGTATTTTTTTTGTAGCAAAATAAGTTTTAGTAATAGGAAAAATGCTCGATAAACAAATACCTTTTGACTTTACGCTGATTTCTCCGGATGCTTTCCAGTTGTTCAGGGATGGGCAGATAATCTCAACGCTTGACCGGTGCGGAATCTTTCTGTGCCGCCAGGGGACGATAGAACTCTTTTTCGGAGATAAATTTTATCAGATGCGGCATGGAGACATTTATATCTATATGCCGTCTACCCTGGTGCGTCTTCTGCATAAAAGTAAGGATGCGGAAGGAATTATGGTAGAAATAGGGCTGGACTATATCATCCCCATAGTCAATAAGGTTATCAATGTCGAGAATCTGCTTTTCATCCGTGAGCATCCATGCATCTCTCTGTCCGAAGAGCAGTACGTGCATCTGGAACATTTGCTCAATAATCTGTGGAACAGGATAGGGCTTGAGGACATCTCCCAATTAAGTGTCCAGCGCCGCCACCTGACGCTGGAACTTATCAAGTCGATGGGGCAGACCATCTGTTTTGAAGTCTTGAATATCTATTTCTCCAATCAGCCTTTACAACCCTTGCCGCAGAGTAAAAAGGATATTGTTTTCCAAAACTTTATGCTGATGCTTTTCCGCTACTATCGCCGTGAACGCGATGTGGCTTTCTATGCGAAAATGCAGCATATGACGCCACGCTATTTCTCGACGGTCATAAAGGAAAAATCGGGCAGCAGCGCTTTACAATGGATTGTGCAAATGGTGATTACCGAAGCGAAACAATTGCTTGAGGATTCTGATTTGAGTATAAAGGAAATAGCTACCCGTCTCAATTTCCCGACGCAGTCTTTCTTCGGCAAATATTTCAAGCAATATGTCGGTGTTTCACCAAAAGAATACAGGCATTCAAAACAATGCGGCGGTTATTGAAGAAGAACTGAATGCGAACTATCGTAATCTGAATGAATTGAAGAAGGCACAGCAAAAAGAAATAGATATGATGGCTACCTATAAGAATCTGGTGAATAATATGCCTTTGCTCTAAATGCAAGAAGAATTGGTTACTGATGAAAACGGTACGCCCGTCGAACTGATATACAGGAATGTAAATTCTGAATTTGAGAAGCATTTCTATCGTAAAGAAGAGGTTGTCGGCAAAAAAGGCAGTGAAATCTTTCCTGAATCTATGGCTGAGTTTCTGCATTTCACCAAGATTGCGCTGACGGAGAACAGGGCGATTACATTCCCTTATTACTTCAAGGCTATCGACACCTTTTATGATGTGATACTGAAAGGTACAAATCAAGGTAATATGATTGATGTCTTCTGCCTGAACAGTACGGAGTTGCATAAGGCGCAGCAGAAGCTAAGCGCAACGAACAATAAGCTCGCCATGGCCCTCGATGTGGCCAATATCGTTCCCTGGAAATGGGATTTGTTGAGCAAAACTATCCTGTGCGACATCAATAAGCCGATTGAATTGAGCACTAATGGAAAGGATGTGGAAGAAGAACAACTGGCCGTACCCGACTCTCAATATTTTGCCAAGATATTCAAGGAAGACCGCCAACGGGTGGAAAAGGCATATCCCAAAGATAAGCAGCAGAATATCTTCGGGCGCTTTGTCAAACTGAATTCTTTTGCACAGGGAACCGGGTTGGGACTTTCTATCTGCAAGACGCTAATGGATCATATGGGTGGAAAGATTGGTGTGGAATCAGAAAAAGGACAGGGGGCTACTTTTGGGTTTACATTGCCCTACAGGCCCGCTATGGATATGGATAAGACGAAGAAGCAAGAGGATGTCCAACCTATCGTAGTGGAAAAGGGTAAACTGACCATCCTGATTGCGGAAGATAATGTAAGTAATTACAAGTTGTTTGAGTCTATCCTGAAATTTGACTATCACCTGATTCATGCCTGGGATGGATGGTTACATGCCCAAGCCTATTAATGCCAAGCAACTGAAAGCGCAATTGGTGGATATCACGCAGAAACGTATCATCCTGTTATAAGATAATTATTATCTTTTCTATATAACTTCGAGAAGAGTGACGCCCCGCACATCCTATATGAATGTAGCGGGGCGTCTTTGTATTTATGTGTTTTTCTGGTATTCTGCCGGAGTCATCCCCGTCATCCGCTTGAAGAACTTTGAGAAGAACGACGGGTTGGGAAAGTTCAGTTCATCCGAAATCTGGAATATCAGCATATCACTATGTTTCAGTAACACTTTCGCTTCGAGAATGACGGCTTGATTGATCCATTGCATTACTGTTTGTCCACTGGTTTCGCGGATTACTGTACTCAGGTAGTGAGGGGTGAGACAGAGTTTATCGGCATAGAAACTGATGTTACGTTCCCGTTTGCCATGCTCATTCACTAAAGTGATGAAGCGGTTGAATATCTCCTCCTGGCGTGAAAAGCGTGAGTGGGTGGCTGTCTGCTTCTGGTCGAGCATATACCTTATGTCATATAATATGGCAGTGACCAGATGCTGCACTACCTCGGTGCGTAAGGGAGAGCGGTGCATACTTTCCCAAAGCAGGGAGAAGAACGCACCGGTATGTTCCCATTCTTCCGTGCCCAGTGAGAGTACCACTTCCTGACTACCGTATAATTCCGCTATGCTGTTCCCTTGCACGGTGGGCAGAAAGTCATTTTCGGGAACAATGACCTGGAAATTATAGTCCGGAGTTATATCTATCATTTCTATCAACGAGTTGGGCGGGATGACGACAATCATTTGCTTTTCCACATCATATTCCACCAGGTTAATGGAAATCCGACCCGAACCTTGAAAGATGCGGATGATCCGGCTTTCTTTTGCACGGTAGGGCTGTCCGATGCGGAACAGTGAGCTTTCCATTTGCGCAAAGCTGATGACCATACCGATGCCCCGGTGGATAGAACGGTATTCAGCATGGCTGACGAGTTCGGCGTTATCTTTTATCTCTTGAAAATCGAGATTCATGGGCTTGTTCTTTTTCATTCTTTTGCTTCTGTTAGGGATGTATATCTGTGGCAAAGGTAAGAAAATAGTGTTATTTAATACCTTTTTTACTATGTATCGGACAAATGGAACATATCATTCGATTAATCGGAAGTATTTGTGTAGCTTTATGCTCTATCTTTGCACCGTGTGAAACAAAACAGTAGCTCGTAACCAATTAACAAGAAACAGATAATGGATATGAAACGAACGATTTTTTCTTTTGCCCTTCTGTTGTCAGCTACGCTGATGCACGCCCAGTTGACGCTGGAAGAGTGCCAGCGTCAGGCACAGGCCAACTATCCGCTGGTACGCCAGTACGGACTGATAGAGAAGGCGCGTGAATATAATCTTGCCAATGCCGGAAAGGGATATTTGCCGCAGTTCTCTATATCGGGAAAAGCAACGTATCAGAGTGACGTCACAAAACTTCCGGTGGAGATACCGGGCGTCGATATAAAAAGTATGCCTAAAGACCAGTATCAGGTGATGCTTGAAGTATCGCAGAACATTTGGGATGGTGGCGACATACACTCAAAAAAGCAACTGACGCGCGCCACTTCGGACGTAGACCGTGAGAAACAGGATGTGGATATGTATGCATTGAACGACCGCGTGAACCAGGTTTACTTCGGTGTTTTATTATTGGACGAACAGTTACGGCAGAACCAGCTTCTGCAAGAAGACCTGGAGCGTACCCACAAACAGATTTCTGACTATATGGCAAATGGCATTGCCAATCAGAGCGATCTGGATGCCGTGAGCGTGGAGATGCTGAATACCCGCCAGAAGCGCATAGAATTGGAATCTTCACGACAGGCGTATCTGAGTATGCTTTCCATATTTATAGGAAAGGAGATCGCCGCCGGAACTACCTTGCAGAAGCCTGCGGATATTCTTGAATCGGCTTCACTTGTGAACAACCGCCCTGAACTTCGCTGGTTCGATGCACAGGGAAGCCAACTGAATGTGCAGGAATCTGCCTTGAAAACTCGTTTGCGCCCTCGCTTCGGGCTGTTTGTGCAGGGAGCTTACGGCAATCCGGGGCTGAATATGTTGAAGGATGATTTCTCTGCATATTATGTGGCGGGAGTCCGTATGTCATGGAACTTTGGCAGTCTGTATACTTTGCGCAACGACCGCAAGCTGATAGATAATAATCGCAGGCTGTTGGAGACAAACCGGGATGTTTTCCTGTTTAATACCCATTTGCAATTCACCCAACAGAATTCCGCCATACTTTCCATGCGCAAACAGATGGCGGATGATGACGAGATTATCCGTTTGCGTGTCAACATCCGGAAGGCTGCCGAGGCAAAAGTGGCGAACGGAACACTCACCGTTACCGATATGCTACGTGAAATTACGTCAGAGAACCTGGCACGCCAGACTAAAGCTGCACATGAAGTGCAATTGCTGATGAATCTTTGGAATTTGAAATATACATTGAATAATTAAAGGCATATAAAAATATACATCATTATGAAATCAAGGAATTTACTGGGACTTTGTTCCCTATTGGCCCTTTTCTCCGCTTGTGGAAATGGTACTCCGAAATATGATGCTACCGGAACATTCGAAACCACCGAAGTACTGGTGTCCGCCGAAGCATCGGGCAAGTTGCTTTACTTCAATATAGAAGAGGGCACTGTGCTGAAAGCAGGTCAGGAAGTCGGTGTGGTGGACACTGTGCAACTCTATCTGAAAAAACTGCAACTGGAAGCCAACATCAAATCCGTTGAAGAACAGCGTCCCGATATCTTGAAGCAAGTGGCTGCCACCAAAGAACAGATAACGGCTGCTGAACGGGAACGTAACCGTGTGGCAAACTTACTAAAAGTAGGCGCCGCCAACCAGAAACAACTGGATGATGCGGACGACCAGCTTGAAGTACTCCGGAAACAGCTCGTGGCGCAGAACTCCACATTATCCAACAGTCACCAGAGCCTGACGTGGCAGAGTTCTTCTGTCGGCATCCAGGTGGCTCAGGTGGAAGACCAATTGAAGAAGTGTTATATCACTTCTCCGATAACCGGAACCGTGCTGGCTAAATATGCCGAAGCAGGAGAGCTGACCGCTGTGGGTACGCCACTTTTCAAGATTGCCGATACGCAGCAGATGTATCTTCGTGCATACATCACTTCCGAACAACTGTCACAAGTGAAGTTGGGACAGAAGGTTACCGTTTTCTCTGATTATGGCACCGATGAGCATAAACAATATCCGGGTGTTATTACTTGGATTTCGGATACTTCCGAGTTTACTCCTAAAACCATTCTGACTAAGAATGAACGTGCCAATCTGGTATATGCCGTGAAGATAGCCGTGAAGAATGAAGGCTATCTGAAGATAGGTATGTATGGGGGAGTGGAGTTTAGTGATAAGTGATAGAGTGATAAGTGATGAATGTTATGGAACATGCAGTTATTGTAAACGGCGTCACCAAAAGTTATGATCAAGTGGAAGCCCTGCGCAGTGTCTCCTTTACCGTTCCGCAAGGTGAATTGTTCGGAATCATCGGGCCCGACGGGGCGGGGAAGACTTCTCTTTTCCGCATCCTCACCACTTTGCTGCTTTCCGATAACGGGACTGCCTCCGTCTGCGGCTTGGATGTGGTGCGGGATTATAAGGAAATCCGTCGTCGTGTGGGTTACATGCCCGGACGTTTCTCCCTCTATCAAGACCTGACGGTGGAGGAGAACCTGAACTTCTTCGCCACTGTTTTCCACACTACCATTGAAGAGAATTACGACCTGGTGAAAGATATCTATCAGCAAATAGAACCTTTCAAGAAACGCCGTGCCGGAGCGTTGTCCGGAGGCATGAAGCAGAAGCTCGCCCTTAGTTGTGCGCTTATCCACAAGCCGGACGTCCTCTTTCTCGATGAGCCTACGACGGGTGTCGACCCTGTCTCCCGTAAGGAATTCTGGGAAATGCTTCGTCGTCTGAAAGAGCAGGGCATTACCATCATTGCCTCTACACCCATCATCGACGAAGCGCGCCAGTGCGATCGCATCGCCTTTATCAATGAAGGGCAAATACATGGAATAGACACTCCGGAACGCATACTGGAGCGATTTTCAGATATTCTTTGTCCGGCGGGTTTGCGGCATGGCAAGGCGGAACAGAAAGAGGAATACGTCATCGAAGTGGACGGACTTACCAAGCGTTTCGGAAGTTTCACTGCCGTCGATCATATCTCTTTCCGCGTTCACAAGGGAGAAATCTTTGGTTTTCTGGGAGCCAACGGTGCCGGAAAGACCACTGCCATGCGTATGCTCACCGGACTGAGCCGTCCGACGGAAGGCATGGCACATGTAGCAGGTTTCGACGTAGCTACCCAAACGGAAGAAGTGAAGAAAAACATCGGCTATATGAGCCAGAAGTTTTCTCTTTACGAGGACCTCAAAGTATGGGAGAATATCCGCCTCTTTGCCGGAATTTACGGCATAGCGGAAGATGAAATAGCGCGGAAGAGCGATGAACTCCTTACGCGTATCGGCCTGGGTGCGGAACGTGATACGTTAGTGAAAAGTCTTCCTTTAGGCTGGAAACAGAAACTCGCTTTCTCCGTTTCCATCTTCCATGAGCCGAAAATCGTCTTTCTGGATGAACCTACTGGCGGTGTGGACCCTGCTACCCGACGTCAGTTCTGGGAGCTTATTTACCAGGCAGCCGACCGTGGCATCACTGTCTTCGTCACTACCCATTTCATGGATGAGGCTGAGTATTGCGACCGTATCTCCATTATGGTGGACGGCGTGATTCGCGCCCTTGATACGCCTGATAAACTAAAACGACAATTTAATGCCGCCACTATGGACGATGTGTTCCAGAAACTTGCACGGGAGGCAGTGCGGACGGCGGATTAATAAAGAATAGACAATGAAACAATTCATAGCTTTTGTCCGAAAGGAATTCTTCCATATTTTCCGCGACAGGCGTACGATGCTGATATTGCTGGGCATGCCTATTGTACAGATTATCCTTTTCGGCTTTGCCATCACAACGGAAGTGAAGAACGTGCGTGTGGCCGTCCTCGACCCGTCCAACGATATGGTTACCCGTCGTATTATTGACCGTCTGGATGCCAGCGAATACTTTTCCGTAACCACCTACCTGCATTCTCCCGGAGAGGTGGAAGCTGCTTTCAAGCGGGGAGACATAGACCTGGCACTCATCTTCAATGAGCAATTTGCCAATCGTGTTTATACGGGTGAAGCCCGTGTGCAGTTAATGTCCGATGCCACCGACCCTAACACGGCGACTACGCAGGCCGGGTATGCTGCCAATATCATAACCGCTGCCGGACGGGAAATGCTTCCTCCGGGTGTGCAGGCAACTGCCATTATTCCCGAAGTCAAGTTGCTCTATAATCCGCAAATGAAGAGTGCGTACAACTTTGTGCCGGGTGTGATGGGGCTTATCCTGATGCTGATTTGTGCAATGATGACTTCCATCTCCATTGTCCGTGAGAAAGAAACGGGTACGATGGAAATTCTGTTGGTATCTCCCGTGAAACCCTTGTTCATCATTCTTGCAAAAGCGGTGCCTTATTTTGTATTGTCGTTTGTCAATCTTACGACTATCCTGTTGCTTTCAGTCTATGTGCTCGATGTACCCGTAGCAGGTAGTCTGTTCTGGCTCATAACGGTGTCATTGCTCTTTATCTTTGTTTCGCTGGCTCTGGGATTGCTTATTTCTTCGGTGACGCGGACACAGGTTGCCGCCTTGCTTGCGTCCGGATTGATATTGATGATGCCTACCATGTTGCTCTCCGGCATGATATTTCCGATAGAGAGTATGCCGGTGATACTGCAAGGCATTTCAGCCGTGCTGCCTGCCCGTTGGTATATTCAGGCAGTACGTAAACTGATGATTGAGGGAGTGGATATTTCGCTTGTTTTGATGGAAGTTGGCATTCTTGCTGCAATGGCGGCAATACTGATAACCATCAGTTTCAAGAAGTTTAAGAACCGATTAGAATAGGAGGGGGCTGTTATGATAAAATTTCTGATAGAAAAAGAATTCAAGCAATTACTGCGCAACTCATTCCTGCCGAAGATGATTTTCATTTTCCCGTGTATGATTATGATACTGATGCCGTGGGCTGCGAATCTGGAAATAAAGAACATCAACCTGAATATTGTGGATAATGATCATAGTGTTCTTTCCCGCCGCCTTGTAGACAAGATAGGTGCATCCACCTATTTCCGCACAACGGCCCTTCCCGATACATATGACGAGGGTTTGGAAGGTGTTGAAGTTGGCACTGCTGACATCATTCTGGAGATTCCCCGCGACTTTGAAAAGGATTGGGTGCATGGTGAAAGTCCCCGTCTGCTGATTGCTGCCAATGCGGTGAATGGGACTAAGGGTGGTTTGGGAAGTTCTTATCTTTCCTCCATTATCAGTGATTATACACGTGAATTGCAGGCCGAATCTCCTTCACATGGAGTACATTCCGGCAGGGCACTCCCGAAAGTGAGTATAACGACTCAGAATTTGTTCAATCCTAATCTGAACTATAAACTATTCATGGTGCCGGCATTGATGGTTATGTTGCTGACAATGATTTGCGGTTTTCTTCCGGCTCTCAATGTGGTTGGTGAGAAAGAGGCAGGGACTATTGAGCAAATCAATGTGACTCCTGTCGGGAAATTCACCTTTATTCTTGCAAAACTGATCCCTTACTGGCTGATTGGGTATATAGTACTTACTATCTGCTTTTTTCTTGCCTGGCTGCTTTATGGCATCCTGCCTGCCGGGCATTTCCTGACTATCTATCTTTTCTCAACAGTTTTCTTGCTGGTGGTTTCGGGTTTTGGACTGGTGATTTCCAATCATTCGGCTACTTTGCAGCAAGCCATGTTCGTCATGTGGTTCTTTATGTTGATTCTTATTCTGATGAGTGGTTTGTTTACACCCATACATAGTATGCCGCAGTGGGCACAATTTATTGCCGCCCTCAATCCGCTGAAATATTTTGTAGAGGTGATGCGCACTATATATCTGCGTGGCGGTAGCTTTACAGACCTCTTACCGCAGTTGGGGACTTTGTTTGTCTTTGCGGTTTTCTTTAATCTATGGGCTGTGAAGAGTTATCGGAAAAGTAGTTAGGGTAAATAGCTAAAGAGGTCGGAAAAATTGAGTTTTCCGACCTCTTTAGTATTATTCAGTAACTCTGTTTTTCAGATAATCCGGAGGTAATAATACTCCATTTGTATTGTGTCTTTCTGTAGATTGGTAAACAGGTATGCGCATTCCTTCTTTTGTGGAACCAACAGCGCGAGAGGAAGGTGCTGTACCCTTAATCATTTTTAATGCGTAACTTAACATATATTCGTTAGAATCACCCAAGGGAAGTAACTGATTGCTGTCGAATTCGTCAAGCGGATAATTCGGATCGAGTCCTGCGCTATAATCGTTACTTGCTCCTTCCTTATTCGTGATACGCATTACAATCGGCTGAATGGCCCATTCATATTTCTTGTCAGAATAATTAACAGAGCCCACGTTCTTGCCTTCTGTGGTTTCACCGATAAGAATGATATTATCTTTTCCATAGTAAGGTATCAGTCCGTTTATTACTGCTTCAGATGCGGAAGCTGTTGATGAACTTGTCAGAATGAACAGTCGATTCAACTTTAAATGTGTAGTTTCTCCCTCACTATTGAACCTAATGTTATAGGATTTACCCTTATTGTCTGTTTCTATTCCAAATATATCACTCTTATGACTCTCGTTCACTAATAAACTTGCAAGTATGGTTGCCGAACTTACATATCCGCCACCATTATAACGCAAATCAAGAATGAATTCATCTACGTTTTGCGAAGCAAACTCACCGAGAATTTCTTTCATTTCATTGTCATAAGCTTTGTCATTAAAGCCATCCGGCCCCGTAGTGAAATGATTATAGAGCAGATAACCCACTTTTTTGCCATTTGCGTCCAGCGTTGTGTGACAGTATAGCGGATTATCTTCTACCTTTCGAGAAGCAGATAATGCCACATTTTTTGTTTTACTCTCATCCGATGGATCTAACAGGATTGTTAACTCAATTGCCGGACCTTTGAGTAACTGCGTAAAATTGTTCTGATTCAATTTGCCACCATTTATGTAGGTCAGCCAGTCTCCCCGTTTAATTCCGGCTTCTTCTGCCGGACTGTCGGGTAGGACGTATAGTACCCATGAACGGTAATACCCCAAAGGTTTACCATTCTGATCCACCATATTGAAAGTCACAAACTCCATCCCGTATGTATCGTCTGAATCAATACTGGTACGTGTGCCAGGTGCATAGTCTTTGTTCTTTTCAATATATGAATAGTAGTGATGTGTTCCATTGCGAGTTTTTCCATCTTTCAAGCTAAGTAGAGAATAAAAGAAATTTTCTGGTTCAGCATTGAAATCTAATTTATTTTCTTGAGGAATCTCACTATACCAAAAATAGTTTTCACGCATAGTCTCTTCTATCCAATGATTTACTTCCAGACCTTCTTTGGGAGTATCAGGGGTTTCCCCGGAGTCATCATCGGAACATGAGATAAATAGGGCTGGGCCGCATAGCAGGCCTAACCAGGCGATGATTGCATATACAGATATTTTTTTCATATGTAATGTTTTTTATAATTAAGTAACTACAAACGAACGCAAAATTAGCCATATAAACAAGTAAAAAGATTAATTTAATAAGATAATAGAGTAATTTATTCTTAATTTACCGGCAATATATATAGTGAGTAATTTCGTTTTATTGTTTTTTATCCTACTTTTGCAATCAAATTTAAAATATCTGATACCTCAATGAACACGCAGACAACTTATCTTGCCTCTAAGCCACATTATGAAATTCTTGACGGATTACGTGGTGTAGCCGCTGTTATGGTCGTAGCCTTTCACCTTCTCGAAGCACATTCGGGTGGCAGCCATCTCACGCAAATTATCAATCACGGTTATCTTGCCGTAGACTTTTTCTTTATGCTTTCGGGCTTCGTAATCGGCTATGCCTATGATGATCGCTGGAACCGGATGAGCATCGGTACTTTCTTTAAACGCCGTGTCATCCGTCTGCATCCTATGGTGATTATGGGTAGCATTATCGGTGCTGCTTTCTTTTTCTTTCAGAAGTCCCCTTGTTTTCCTGGGATGGATAATGTTTCAGTGGGAACTGTGCTGATAATTATGCTTTATGGTTGTACGCTGCTTCCGCTTCCTTTGAAGTGGGACATCCGAGGATGGACGGAAATGCATCCGCTGAATGGTCCGGCATGGTCACTTTATTACGAATATATTGGTAATATACTGTATGCTTTGTTTGTACGTAAGTTCAATAAGGTTGCACTGTCTGTCCTTGTTTTCCTGGCGGCTTGCGCTACGTTGCATCTTTGTCTCACGGCTCCGAAAGGTGACATTGTTGGCGGTTGGGCATTGAATTGGGAACAGCAGTATATGGGCTTTGTCCGCTTGCTCTATCCATTTTTTGCCGGGTTGCTGTTGTCTCGCTTGGGTTGGCTGATACGGGTGAAGAAGCGTGCATTCTGGTGGTGCAGCCTGATGATTGTAGTGATTCTTTCCGTTCCCCGCATCGGTGGTGAAGACCATTTCTGGATGAACGGACTCTATGAAGCTCTCTGCATCATTTTCATCTTCCCGGTTATTGTATCTATGGGAGCGGGCGGAAAGGTGACTGGTAAACGTTCCGTAGGAATTTGTAAGTTTCTGGGCGATATTTCATATCCTGTATATATCACTCATTATCCATTGATATATACTTATACGGCATGGGCGTGTAACAATAATGCTACGATAGCGGAAGGCCTTCCTTATATGATACTGACCTTTGTTGGTGCCTTTGTTCTTGCTTACGCTTGTTTGAAACTCTACGATGAGCCTGTACGCAAGTGGCTGACGAATCGTTTTCTGAAAGGTAGTCGCAAGGTGAAATAAAATTATTCTCCTGACGATATAAAGAAACGGGCAACTTCTTTTTATAGAAGTTGCCCGTTCTCATCTTGAATAATTCATCTGTTGGTTTTAGTGGAAAACCTTATTTCACTTCAATAGATTTCTTATTCTTCTGTTTTTCTTCGGCTGAGAACTTCGGTAGATTAATGTTCAGCACGCCATTTTCTACTTGTGCTGCAATCTTTTCCTTGTCCACATTGTCCGGCAATATCATGGTCTGTTGGAACTTAGAGTATGAGAATTCGCGACGCAGATAGCGACCGTCTTTCTTTTCCTCCTTGTTTTCAGTCTTTTTTTCCATGCTGATAACCAGATTGTTGTCTTCGTCGATATGAACGTTGAAGTCATCTTTGGTCATTCCCGGAGCAGCCAATTCTACTTTGTACTCCTTTTCCGTTTCCAGCACGTTGATAGCCGGAGCGGTTGCATTGGCTTTTTCCATCCATTCGTTATCAAAGAAATCATTGAAGATACTTGGTAACCAATTTTGAGTTCTTCTAACAGGCATCATAATTTTAGTCTCCTATCCTTTAAGTTAAACATTCGGTTAGTTCTGAACTTCCGGTCTTGAACTGCTTTCGGGAGCCGTTTCTTAATCACTCCCATGCGGTTCTTGAACCGTCGTTCACAAACATAATCGCAAAACGTATGCCAATTGATTTTAGTTTCGCTGATTAACAAAATGTCACTAAAGTTCTGACAAAATTACTTGTTTTATGCCGTTTTGTATATTTGTTATATAAAATTGCTTTCGAATACTATGAATGTGAAATGTTTCGCCTCCGGCTTATTCGTTTCCCTGATAGTCGAAATAATCAAAGTCAGCCTGTGCCTTTGAGGAGGCGGATACGGCATACAAGCCCAATATGATACCGGTAAATCCGCCGGCAGTTTCGGTACTGAGGTAGCGCGTGTTCATTTTGGCTATTTCCTGGAATTTATTTCCGGCGGTGGAATAGCCGAATGAGTAGAACTCATTATTCCCCTTGACCTGCAGTTGCACTTTTCCTTGAGGGATATTGATTTCCTTTTCTATATGTTTCAGCTCTCCCAACTGATATCTCAGGATGATAGACTGCTGTTCCTTAGCATCCTGCCTTACAAAAAGGTCATAGTGCGAATGATTTTCCATGAATACCGTTATTCCGGCTTCGTCCTGCGGTTGTCCTTTCTGTAGTTCAACGGATGTTCCGGCTGTGAAGCCGATATGTTGCTGTCTGCGGCCGATGAAAGTGGGAGAGTCCATACTGTTCAGATTGGCGGAAGTTGCTTTCAATCGGAGTGTCTTACCGTTCAGGATGTAGTTCTCTTGTTTGGGATTGCGCAGATAGATCCATTCCGGTCCTAGTTTCTCGGTATTGAAGGTGGTGCGGGGAGCTTTCGATACAAAAGGTTGCTGTGGAAGAGTGGGGGCATCCATCTGTAAGGCTATGGTTCCATCTCCGTTTACCACAGGCCAGGCATTCTTATCCCATCGTACAGGTGCAATAAACGTTTCGCGCCCCAGCAGATGATGCGAGCCGGTTTGCGGACGGAATGCGAGACATACCATCCACCACGAACCATCGTGAGCTTCTATCAGATCGGCATGACCGGTTCCCTGTATCGGACTGTTCTGTGCGTTTTTGTTTATATGCGTCAGGATGGGGTTGGCGGGATTACCCTCATACGGGCCGTCAATATCCCGGCTACGGGCAATGGTTACCTTGTGCCCATATTCAGTACCTCCTTCGGAAATCAGCAGATAGTACCAACCATCTTTCTTATAAATATGTGGTCCTTCCGGATGGCGTCCGCCCGTACCGTTCCAGATACGTTTGGATTCACTTAACTGCTCTCCGGTCATCGGATTTATTTCGCACAGATAGATGCCTACATCCGGATTGCTGACCAAATAGCACTTCCCATTTTCAAAATAAAGGGATGGATCGATGCCTCCTTGCTTTATCCAAACAGGTTCTGACCATTCACCACGTGGATCAGTGGTGTGAACCAGGAAATTCCCCTTGTCCGAAACATTGGTAGTAATCATGTAAAACACTCCCTCATTGTAGCGGATGGTAGGGGCGTAGATTCCGCCCCATGTGCCGGCATTGGTTAACTTTACCTGTGATTCCCGCGTCAGGCAATTTCCAATCTGTTCCCAGTTGACCAGATCCTTACTATGAAACAGGGGTACTCCGGGGAAATAACAGAAACTGCTGTTGACCAGGTAATAGTCTTCGCCAACACGGCAAACACTCGGGTCAGGATGGAAGCCCGGAATGATTGGATTTTGATATCCTTGTTGAGCATGCGAGAGATTTGCCAGTCCCATCATAATAAAGATGGATAAGATGATTTTCTTCATATATGTGCCTTTTAAAATGATATTATTGCAGTTTGAAACGCATTCTCCATCGTTTGGCTTCTTCATTCCAGTCGTGGCTGATGACTTTGAAGGTTCCTACTTCAGAGGTGTTTTTTACGTGCGTTCCCAAACAAAGACATTCGTCATAATCGCCTACTTTCACTATGCGTACGGTTTCCGAAGCATCTTCCGGCAGTCGTTTCAAGTCAAAGCGTCCTTGTGCTTCTTCCTGCGTGATGAATTCTGTGGTAACATCCAATCCTTGCGCAATCACTGCATTTACAGCTTCTTCCAGTCGTTTTACATCTTCTTCGGTAGGAGCAGTTTCCAAAGCATAGTCCAGTTTACTTTTTTTTCTCTCTATATGTGCGGATATTGACCGTCCACAACCGAAAAGATTCATCATGGTACGGTTCACTATATGCTCGCAGGTATGCATAGGTGGGTATTCCTGTTTGTTGTGATCGTTGAGTTGAATTTGTTGTTCCATATTATTTAGTAACTTTTTATTGTATTCCTATTTCTTAGCTAATCGAAAATAAAAAACATCTTTGGCTTTTTAAGATGCCTGTAAGGCATATCTGATCTTTATTATTTACGTTAATGATTAATATCATTAATCTTGCCATAATAATATTTTTGCGTAAAGGTAGGGCTATATTCTGATATTGAAAAGATTTATATTGTAATTTGTGCAGACTGTATTTAATTAAGTTGTATGTATGGACGGGCGAGACGAGAGAAGATAAGTCTTTGTAAACTACCATCCAACCGCCCCGAGTCTTGAAGCCGCGCACGAGTTGATAAGGAGAGGTGGACGCAGGGTGTCGGAGATTTCGAAGATATATAAGAGAATGTATGGGATCGGTAAAGGATGCTTTATCCAGCAATGCTGCACATTTTTCGGACGAGGTGGGATTGCGATAGGCAATGAGGTGTTTATCGGACCGAAAGTGAATCTGATTACGATTAACCATGACGTGAATCCGGAGAATAGTAGTGCCACATACGGTCGCCCGATTGTGATTGAAGACAAGGTTTGGATAGGTATAAATTCCACGATACTACCGGGCGTTAAGATTGGTTACGGAGCCATTGTGGGAGCCGGTAGTGTGGTGACAAAGGATGTTCCTGCTATGACAATTGTGGCCGGCAATCCTGCACGGATCATCAAAAGGATATTTCCTAATTCCGTACCAACTAACAATCATTTAAAGAAGCACTTTTTAAAAGAACTTTCGGAAGTATGAAAATATTACATGACAATATCGGGATGGAATGTAGTAAAATCGGTCTGTACCCGCTCAGGAGATAGCTGTGACACAACTTTTGTAGGGCTACACCCTTTTTTGTGGATGGTGTAGCCATCACCTTCAAAGGGTGTAGCCATCCGGGGGAAAGGGTGTAGCCCTGCTAGGAGGATGGTTTACTAATAACGGGGAGTGATGAATGTTTTTTGACAAGTAATTCCACATGCTGTCTACAGATTAGACTACGCCTGTTTTCTGGAAGGCTTGTGTACGGTCAGAAGTTCATTCAGGAAACCACTTTTTGGTATTATTTGCCATCCGTACCAGCATAAGCATTACCGGAACCTCCACAAGTACACCCACAACAGTGGCCAATGCAGCACCGGATTGTAAGCCAAAAAGAGATATGGCCACAGCCACAGCCAGTTCAAAGAAATTACTTGCACCGATCATTCCGGCCGGAGCAGCCACATTGTGGGGTAATTTCCACCATTTCGCCCATCCATAAGCGACAAAGAAAATCAGGATTGTTTGCAGGACAAGCGGGATGGCTATCAAGAGAATATGTAAGGGGTTATTCAATATTGTTTCCCCTTGAAAAGAAAACAGGATAATAAGCGTCAAAAGTAATCCTCCAACCGTATAGCTATCAAATTTACGGATAAATACATGGTTGAAGTATTCTATTCCTTTTCGTCTGATAACCCATGTCCGGGTTATCACTCCCGCTGAAAGCGGAATGACAACGAACAACAATACGGATAGAAACAGTGTATCCCACGGAATTATGACACCGCCGACACCCAATAATAAGGCAACAATAGGAGCAAAAGCAACTAATATTATCAAGTCGTTTACAGCTACCTGCACCAGCGTGTAGGCGGCGTCACCTTTTGTTAAATGACTCCATACAAAGACCATCGCCGTACAAGGAGCTGCCCCAAGCAAGACCGCACCTGCCAGATATTCTTTGGCTAAATCTTCGGGTATAAAAACCTTGAAGATGGCATAAAAGAATAAATAGGCTATTCCAAACATTGTAAAAGGCTTTATAAGCCAGTTCGTAACGCAAGTAACGATTATCCCTTTAGGGCGTTTACCCACATTCTTAACGCTCTGAAAATCTACTTTCAGCATCATGGGATAGATCATCAACCATATTAGAATTGCCACAGGTATAGAAACATTGGCGTATTCAAATTTGCTCAAGGTTTGCGGTATCATCGGAAGCCATTGGCCCACGGCAATTCCGGCAATAATACACAAGGTAACCCATAGGGTAAGATATCGTTCAAAAAATCCAATTCCTTGCTTCTTTTCCATTATACGTTTCTCCATTCTATCAGGGCTGTATTGCCCTGTGATAATTGCTCTACTTTCTTAATCCAAGCTAATTCGTTTTGCGCTTTCGCTTTCAGGAACGAATTTTGAGTCTCTGTTAATGAGAGGCAAGCATTTACCACCCACCATTTATTGTTTATCCCGGCACGTTGTAAATCCATCTGAAGGCGTTCCGCTTCGAAGACAGGGGTTGCTTCGGGTAAAGTAACAATCACTACTTCCGTCTCCTTTGAATTACGCAGGCGAGGTAACAGATTGGCTACTGCCCCCGTGACTTCTCCTTGGGTACGTTCAACCTCTTTATGATAACTTTGAGTGGCGTCCAAAAGCAATAAAGTATGCCCTGTTGGTGCGGTATCAATCACAACAATCTCAGTTTCAGCCTTATCCACAATCTCGGCAAAAGCCTTGAATACTGCAATCTCTTGTGTGCAGGGAGAACGTAAATCTTCCTCTATGTACTCCATGTCTTCGGCGGTGACTGCTTCGGCTGCTTTGCTGCGGACTTCGTTCTTGTACTTCTCTAAAACCTCAGCTTCATCAATCCGGCTTACCGTGATACCGGCTTTTATGGCAAGTTCATAATTCAGATGGTTTGCCGGATCGGTAGTTGTCAAATGCACTTTGGCACCGAGCCGGGTTAATTTTAAAGCAATTTCAGTAGCTAATGTAGTTTTGCCTACGCCACCTTTTCCCATTGTAAAAATAACCCTTTTTCCGGATGTATAAAGATCATCCACCATTTCGTCCACATCTTTGGGGGCTGCCACAGGCTTATAATTTACCTCATTGGAAAAGCTGTCACTATACAGCATCCGCCGGATATTCGCTATGCTGGATAAATTGTATGATCGCAAAGGAACATGATACAACGGATAACCGGATAGTTCCGCAGGCATACTTTGCAGGGCTTTCTGTTGTCTTTCATGTAGCTGACTGGAAACGCTGTCGTTTTTATCCAACTGTTTCAAAACACCGTTTATTATTAGTATCTGATTTTTAATTCCTAATAATTGCAGTTCGTGAGAAGAACGGGCGGCTTCTTTCAATGGCGCGATTTCGGGACGACTCACCAACATTAGCCGGGTTGTGCCCGTATCGGAAAGTGTTCCAACAGCCTTTTTATAAATTTCTTTTCGTTCTTCCAATCCTGATAACTGGCCTAGACAAGATGCGCCATGAGTACTTTCACTAATGAATGTGCTCCATGCTGATGGTAGTTGCAGCATCCGTAAAGTATGCCCTGTGGGAGCAGTATCAAAGATTATATGGTCGAACTCTAATTGCTTTTGAGCATCGGTAATGAAATCCGAGAACTCATTGAAAGCAGCAATCTCAACCGTGCATGATCCTGACAGTTGTTCTTCCATGTTTTGGATAACACTTTCAGGCAATTTTCCCCTGAAAGGTGCGATCACCCTTTCCCGATATTCTGCCGCCGCCTGTTCTGGATCAAGATTGACAACTGTCAAGCCCGGTATTTCTGTAATCTCTGAACCGTGCCCGTTAAGTGATTGGTTGAAGACGTCCTGTAAGTTGGAAGCAGGGTCGGTACTGATAAGAAGTATTTTCTTACCCTTGTCTGCTAATCCCACAGCCGTAGCGCAAGCGATAGATGTTTTTCCAACCCCTCCTTTTCCTGTGAAAAAGAGATATTTTGTAAGGTCAATATCTGATAAATTAAATGCTTTCATTGTGATGTTATGTTTTTTTCTTTCAAATATTATTTTGTAGACATGAAGTCTAAATTTATGCCGGTCCATTCACTCATCTGTCGGGTGGTGGGGTAGGTTTTAGATATAGTTACTTCACCATCCACCAGGGTAATGGGCAATGCTTCTGCACCGTATTTTTGAAGATAATCATTTATGGTCTGATTGCTTACATATATCTGAGGCTCGTCCCTCAGATTATGGCGGATAACCGTTATTCCTTGTCTTTTTAATGTTTCTATAACGACAGCAATCCGCATTAATTCAGGATTGATGTTTGTTCCACACAAACCCGTAGGACAACACATCGCCGGGTCGAAAATTTCTATCTTTTTCATCTTTACTGTTGATTTGATTGTTAAAACTTACTTTATAGATAATACATGACTGCATAATAAATCCCCACCGCAATAAAGAGGATGGCGACCACTTTACGAAACCATTTCTCGAATACTTGTATTCTGTTATAGAGCTTGCCTAATCCGGCAACACTATATGCCAATACCCAGGCTACGAGGATAACAGGTAATCCGGTTGCAATCGCATAAACCACCGGTAAAAGATAGCCGCCTGTTTCTGCTGCCGACATTGGCATAAGCATGCCGAAATAGAATATTCCGCTTGTAGGGCAGAAAGCAAGGGAAAATAAGATTCCTAAGAATAGTGCACCCCAGCTTCCTTTTGTTTTTCTCTTCAGCTTATTCCCGCTAAAGTTGATTTTAGGCAAATTGAGCTTGATGATGTCGAGCATATAAACACCAATCACTATTAATAGCGGGGCAATTAGCATTTCTCCATACTTGCTTACAACCTTTTGTACGGAAAACATACTTGCACCTTCGCGGAGAATGGGAATAAGGATAAACCCAAGAACCGTATAAGTTATTATTCGGCCTAAAGTATAAAGCAAACCATTAATAAATATACGGTGGTGGTTTTCAATATCCTTGCCGATAAATCCTATCGCTGTTATATTAGTAGCTAACGGGCATGGGCTTATAGCTGTTAATATTCCAAGTATAAAAGCTGTTATGGCAGGAATGGAAGTACTGTCTAATATTGATTGAAGAAAGTCCATTGGTATCTTATTTTAGCAATTCATCAATTTTATCTTTTATACCGTTCTTAAATTTGCCGGGATGACTTTTTGCATTGGCAAAACTAAATTCTGTCATATTATTGACCTTCTCCTGACCGCTCTTCCATCCATTTACAAACAAGGACGACCATGTCACTTCGTACTTATCTGCGATCGGCTCATTCTTCTTTTGAGAAATATCAATTATCCTATAGACGATTCTTCCCGATACTATTTCCTTTGAATAAAGACTGTCTAAAAGTGCTTTTGTGTTAGTTTCAATAGCCCGGCAGGTTATACATCGTTGTGCTCCATGAAAATAAAGCACTTCCACGCGGTCATTCTGCATAGTTTCGCTGTTTGCTGTTTCTGTTTTCTCTTTGGCTCCATTTCCGCAGGAAATTAAAATAATTCCTGCAATGAATACATGGAATAACTTTTTCATGGCATGTAATTATTGGGTTAGTAATTCTTTTACCTCTTTCAATGACAGCTGTTTACCTGCCGAAACGACTTTCCCGTCTATGACCAAGGCCGGAAGGCTTAATATATTATATTCGATGATTTTCAATAAATCTTCCTCTTTTACCAAAGTGGCATCACTTCCTAATTCTGCAATAGCCTGTTGGGTGGTTTCGTACAAAGTTTTGCAACTGGGGCAACCTGTACCTAATACTTTAATTTCCATTATCAGATAGCTTTAAAATGAATAATATATATAATCGTAGTTCGTAGAATAACGAACATTGTTTATAAAAAAGGTGCTGTTTATTCACAGCACGAAGTACATTTACACTCATTGAAGAATCCGGTAAACAACTTGCGGGCAAGTTCCCAGTTTTCACGGTTAATGCAATACTTGACTTTCGGTGTTTCTATTTCACCTTGAATCAGTCCGGCATCTTTCAGCTCTTTCAGGTGTTGGGAAACTGTCGCTTTGGCTATTGGCAGTTCTTCGTGAATGTCTCCGAAGTAGCAACTTTCCTGCCTGGTTAAAAAATTAAGGATAGCCATTCTTGCAGGGTGTCCCAGTGCTTTTGCAAAGCGAGCTATCTGTTCCTGCTCTGTTGTGTACTGTTTGGTTTTCACTTTATATCTCTTTTATTTGTTGTTCGCAAAACAACGAACAATATTTGAAATAGCAAAATAAATACGGTTATTTTTTAGATTAATTAAATGAATATTTGTCTTGCGGGGATTTTAATCTCTCTGTTTTTAAAGAATCCCCTTACTAATACCCGCATGTCGGTGCTATTTACATATACATGTTGGCTATACTTACATGTACATGTAAGTATCTTCATCTTTTAAAAAAGTATCGTTTTTGGTTTAAAGATATTGTGATTTAAGTGCTATCCGCATGGGAATCTATCAAATTTTACTTATTTTTGCATAGAACTTCTTGCAGAAGTAACCTTTAACTAATCGAAACTCAGATGAAGAAAATAGTCACATCCTTATATCTATTATGTTGTGTATGTATGTGTCAGCTCCATGCCGCCAACAATGTTGTAGACTCCCTCTTATCCCAACTGGACCATGTAATTCAAAACCGCCATGTATACATTGAGCAAAAAGAAAAGAAGCTGAACGACCTGAGACAAGCCTTGAGACAACGCATTTCTGATGAAAACCGCTTTACCCTGTTGGGGGAATATTTGGATGAATACCGTTCCTACAACACTGATTCTTCGCTTTACATCTCACGCGAGAGATACCAGGTAGCCCTGCGACTGAAAAACAAGGAACATCAGGACAACGCCCTCATGAACACAGCCGAGATTATGGGCACGGCAGGCATGTATAAAGAAGCAGTTGACCTGATGCACAACGTACAAATCAATTATCTATCGGATGACCTGCACCCGTATTATTACCATATTTACCGTACAGTCTATGGGCTCATGGCCGATTACGCCGTTACGGAACAGGAGAAGAAACTCTATGCCGAGATCACGGATAGATACCGTGACTCCCTGCTACTGGTCAACAAAAACAATCTTCTGGTGTACACGCTGATTCAGTCCGACCAGCACAATGTGCGGGGCGAGTTCGATAAAGCCATCCGGTTATTGACCGACTATCTGGCGGGACAGATAGACAATGTGCACGATGTGGCAATCTGTGCCTACACTTTATCAGAGTCATATCGCCTGAAAGAAGACACTGAAAAAGAGAAGGAGTATTTGATTCTTTCCTCTATTGCAGACATGAAGTCCGCAGTGCGCGAATATATTTCTTTGAGGAAACTGGCTGTGCTGCTCTATCAGGAAGGAGACATAGACCGTGCCTATTCGTATCTGAAACTGTGTATGGACGATGCCGTGTTCTGCAACGCCCGGTTGCGTATTCTGGAAATCCTGCAAATCTTCCCCCTCATCAACGACACTTACCAGCAAAAGGCTGAAAAACAACAGGAACAAATGAAATGGGCGTTAATCTCTATCAGCCTGCTGTCCATTTTCCTACTGATCGCAATCTTCTATGTGTATAAGCAGATGAAACGCGTAGCAGCTGCACGCCATGAAGTGATAAATGCCAACAAGCGTCTGAAAGAATTGAATGAAGAACTCCACCGCTACAATCTGCAACTGAAAGAAGCTAACCACATCATTGCCGAAAACTCCTACCTGAAAGAGGAATACATCGGCCGCTATATGGACCAGTGTTCCGTATATTTGGAAAAGATGGACAACTATCGCCGTTCGCTGGGCAAGATAGCCGCTACGGGCAAGGTAGATGAGCTATACAAAAACATCAAATCTTCTAAGTTCATAGAAGAGGAGCTGAAAGAGTTTTATGCCAATTTTGATAATACCTTCTTGCAACTGTTTCCCACTTTTGTAGAAGACTTCAACACCCTGCTTGCTGAAGGGGAGCAGATTTACCCCAAGGCCAACGAACGAATGAGTACCGAACTGCGTATCTTCGCCCTTATCCGTTTGGGAATTACCGACAGTGTGAAGATTGCCCAATTCCTGCGCTATTCTGTGACTACCATTTATAATTACCGTACCAAAGTTCGTAATAAAGCTGCGGGCGACCGTGACCAACTGGAACAGGAAGTAATGAAAATAGGTAAGTCGAGAGACTAAAACCACACTTTTAAGGCATATAAGTGTCTTTTTTACGCTTATATTTTTACTACTTTTTTGGTACAATGCATCTTCTTGATAGTGTTGATTATTAGTGTTTTATGCCTTATAAAACGCCTAAAACTACTACTTTTTCACTCTTTTCCCCCTTATTGCTTCCTCTTATCCGATACATTTGCATTGTTCCTTCCACGGAGGGGACAAATGCATGTGAATCTATATTTTTATTACTAACTTTAAACTCTTATATTATGCAAAAGTACAAAATGCCGATCAGGCTTCGAATCATGGTTTGTCTGATAGGAATGTTACTTCCGATGTGCATGTTCGCACAGCAAATCGCAGTACAAGGTGTAGTGAAAGACCAGACCGGAGAAACCGTTATCGGGGCCAGTGTGGTGCAGAAGAACACAACGAACGGTACGATAACGGGTATTGATGGCGACTTCTCGCTGAATGTGCCTTCGGATGCCGTTATAGTAGTTTCATTCGTGGGCTATAAGTCTTTGGAAGTTCCCGTAAAAGGACAGAAACAGATTATGGTAACACTCTCGGAAGACAGTGAGATGCTGGACGAAGTGGTGGTTATCGGTTATGGAACCATGAAGAAAAGTGACCTTACCGGTGCTGTTTCCTCCTTAGGAAGCAAGGACATCAAAGATGCTCCCGTTTCTAATCTGGGACAAGCCATTCAGGGCCGCATCTCCGGTGTGCAGGTAGTGGATGCCGGAAAGCCCGGTGACAATGTATCTATCAAGATTCGTGGTCTGGGCTCCATTAACAACTGCGATCCGCTGGTGGTGATTGACGGTGTGCCTACCGACCTGGGACTGTCTTCACTGAACATGGCGGATGTGGAACGCCTGGACGTATTGAAAGACGCATCAGCTACAGCCATTTACGGTTCGCGTGGAGCCAATGGGGTAGTGATGATTACCACTAAGCGTGGAACGGAAGGGAAAGGCAAATTGTCGGTATCCGCTAATTGTGCTTTCCAGAATGCCACGAACGTTCCTTCTTTGCTGAACGCAAGCCAGTATGCCGATTTGAGTAATGATATGATGGTGAACAGCGGTCGCAACCCGAACCCGAATTGGGCAAATCCTTCGGAACTGGGTGCAGGTACCGACTGGATGGACGAATTGCTGCGCACGGGTGTGATGCAGAACTATACGGTAAGTTATTCCGGAGGAAATGAGAAGTCTCATTATTATGTGTCCGGTGGTTTTCTCGATCAGTCGGGTACAGTGCGCAGTGTAAACTATCGCCGTTTTACGTTTCAGTCCAACAGCGACGCACAGGTGCTGAAGTGGTTGAAGTTCTCCAATAATATCACTTTCAGTACTGATACGAAGGATTCGGGCAGCTACAATATCGGTGATGCATTGAAGGCTCTTCCCGTTCTTCCGGTGAAGAATGAAGACGGTTCATGGAGTGGTCCGGAAGGTAATTCGGAATGGTACGGTAGCATCCGCAATCCGATAGGGCCTACGCAACTGAACAAGAGTCAGACGAAAGGTTATAACTTCCTTGCCAACCTGACGGCGGAACTGACTTTTACCAAATGGTTGAAATTCAAGAGTACTTTCGGTTACGATGCCAAATTCTGGTTCATCGATAACTTCACGCCGAAATATAACTGGAAACCTATTCCGACGGAAGAAACTTCACGCTACAAGAGCGATAATAAATCATTCACTTATCTGTGGGATAACTATTTCCTGTTCGACCATACCTTTGCAGAAAAGCATCGTGTGGGAGTAATGGCGGGTTCGTCTGCACAGTGGAATGAGAATGATTACCTGAATGCGCAGAAGAACGTCTTCATGTTCGACAATGTGCATGAAATGGATAACGGTCAGGAGATGTACGCCATTGGCGGCAGTTCCAATGAATGGGCGTTGCTCTCTTACATGGCACGTATCAACTACTCTTACGAAGACCGCTATATGCTGACGGCAACTGTCCGTCGTGATGGTTCCAGTCGTTTCGGTAAAAAGAACCGCTGGGGTACTTTCCCTTCTGTATCTGCCGCATGGCGCATTTCGCAGGAAAGCTGGTTCCCGAAGAACGACGTTGTGAACGACCTGAAAATACGTGCAGGATATGGAGTGACGGGTAGTCAGGCAAGTGTCGGTAATTATAGTTACCTGGCATCTTACAATACCAGTGTATATCCATTCGGAACAACGAGTGGCAATCAGACCGCATTGGTTTCCTCTACGCTTGCCAATCCTTACATTCATTGGGAAGAGGTGGCACAGACGAATATCGGTTTTGATGCTTCCCTGTTCAATTCACGGATCGTATTCTCACTGGATGCTTATCTGAAAGAGACAAGGGATATGCTGGTAAAGGCATCCATCCCCATCACATCGGGATTTGAAGATACCACCACCACTTATACGAATGCCGGTAAAGTGCGCAATCAAGGCTTGGAAATGAGTCTGCACACTATCAACCTGACCGGAGAACTGGGTTGGGAAACGAACGTGACCGCCACGTACAATAAGAATAAGATTAAGGACTTGAACAGCGCGGTTCCTTACTATATCAACCAGATCAATAACTCGTATGTGACGATGCTGGCAAAAGACTATCCGATTAATGCCTTCTACGGCTACGTGACGGACGGCTTGTTCCAAAATCAGGCGGAAGTGGATGCGCATGCCGTGCAGCCGGGAGCTGAACCGGGCGATATCCGTTTCAGGGATTTGAACAACGACGGTGTCATCAACGACAGTGACCGCACGGTGATTGGCAATCCCAATCCCAGTTGGTTCTTCTCAATGAACAATAACTTGTCTTATAAAGGATTTGAGCTTTCCGTATTCCTTCAGGGAGTGGCCGGCAATAAGATTTATAACGCCAACAATATTGACAACGTCGGTATGGCTGCCGCATACAACCAGACGACTGACGTGCTGAACCGTTGGCGCGGGGAGGGGACAAGCTACTCCATGCCGCGTGCCGTGTTCGGTGATCCTAATCAGAACTGCCGTGTATCCGACCGCTTTGTAGAAGACGGATCTTACTTGCGTGTGAAGAACATCACACTCTCTTATACTTTCCCGAAACAATGGTTGCAGAAGTTACAGATAGAGAATGCACGCCTTTCCCTTTCCTGTGAGAATGTGGCTACCATTACCGGATATTCCGGTTTCGATCCGGAGGTGGATATCAACGGTATTGATTTATCCCGCTATCCCATTTCCCGTACATTCAGTGTAGGATTAAACTTTAACTTTTAAATAGATTCGGATATGAAAAAGATAACAAACTTACTATACGTGCTGGCTGTATTGATGCTGGTATCATGTAACGACTTCCTGGATAAGTCGCCCAAATATGCCGTTGATCCTGAAACAACCGTGACCGATGATGTGGCCGTGGCACTGACAAACGCTTGCTACAAGGCGCTTCAGTCTTCCAATCTCTACAATCAGCGTATGTGGTCGCTGGATATTGTTGCGGGCAACAGTCTGGTAGGTGCAGGCGGTGGTACGGACGGTCTGGAAACCATACAGGCATCTAACTTTATCACGCAGAGTGATAATGGGATGGCTCTGTATATGTGGCGTTCTCCGTGGGTAGGCATCGGGCAGTGCAACATTGTGCTGACCAGTCTTCCGCAGGCCGAAGCCGTATCGGAAAGCATAAAGAACCGTTGTATGGGTGAGGCATATTTCCTTCGTGCCCATTACTATTATATTTTAGCCCGTTTGTATGGCGGCGTTCCTTTGCGTCTGGAACCTTATACTCCGGGTGGATCTACTGCAATAGCGCGCACTACGTTGGATCAGACTTATGAGCAGATCATTTCGGACTGTAAGAATGCGGCCGATTTGCTTCCGGCGAAAGCGGAATATAATGAAGAAGAAAAAGGACGTGCCTGTAAGGATGCCGCCCTTACCATGCTGGCGGATATCTACCTGACACTGGCTCCCAACCATACGAGCTATTATGAAGATGTGGTGGAACTGTGCAATGAGATTACGAATCTGGGTTACGACCTTTCCACCTGCAAGTATGAAAATAACTTCGATGCTACCATCAATAACGGTCCTGAATCTTTGTTTGAGGTGCAGTATTCCGGAAGTACGGAATATGATTTCTGGGGAACGGACGGGCAGTCTTCCTGGCTTTCCACTTTCATGGGGCCCCGTAACTCGGACTTTGTTGCAGGCAGTTACGGCTGGAACCAGCCTACGGAGGAATTTGTGAGCCAGTATGAAGAAGGTGACAAACGGAAGGAGCTGACGGTTCTTTATGCAGGTTGTCCGGACTTCGACGGGAAGACTTACAAGAGTTCTTATTCCAATACCGGATATAACGTGCGCAAATTTCTGGTGTCCAAGACTATTTCGCCGGAATACAATACGAACCCCAATAACTTTGTTGTGTACCGCTATGCGGATGTCTTGCTGAAGAAAGCGGAAGCGTTGAATGAAATGGGACAACCCGGCCAGGCTGCCGCTCCCCTGAATATAGTTCGCAAACGTGCCGGACTGCCGGAAGTTTCGGGTCTGTCACAGGAGGCGATGCGTGAGAAGATTATTCACGAGCGTCGCATGGAACTGGCTTTCGAAGGACATCGTTGGTTCGATATGATCCGCGTCAATAATGGAGAGTATGCCATCCGCTTCCTGCAATCCATCGGGAAAAATAGTGTAAACAAGAATCGCCTGTTGTTCCCCATTCCGCAGACGGAAATGGATGCGAATATACTGATGACACAGAATCCGGGTTATTAATCACTTAAATCAGAAGAAGAATATGAAAAGATATATTTCACATATAGTATTGGCATTACTGGGTTGCATGGCATTGTCTGCATGCGTGGACAATGACTATATGGAACTGGACAAGGGGCACAATGAACTGGTGCTTTCCACCGGCAACACGGAAGTCGTTTTGAACGAACAGGCGCATGGCGATGATGCCCTGGAACTTTCCTGGACAACGGGCACGAATTATGGTACGGGAAATAAGATTTCCTATACACTGGAACTTGCCAAGGCAGGCAGTAATTTTGCCACTCCTTATGTGGCTTTGGAGAACGTTGTGCAGGAATATACCTGGAAGAAGAGCGTGGAGGAATTGAATAACATCCTTCGTGAGCATTTCGGTGCGGAAGCTACTGAAAACATCTCTCTGGAAGCACGCCTGACAGCCAAAGTAACGGATCGGGAAGAGACGCAGGTAGCCACCACCTCTTTTAGTGTCACTGCCTACAAACCGTTGACTTCCACTCTTTACCTGATAGGTGATGCCACTCCCGGCGGTTGGAGTGCGGACGATGCAACGGAAATGACCCGGAAAGACAATGGTATCTTTACATGGACGGGAAAAATGACTGCGGGTTCCTTCAAGTTTATCACTACGCCGGGGTCTTTCTTGCCGTCGTACAACAAAGGAACTGACGGAAAGCTGGTGCTTCGTACCAGTGCCGATCAGCCGGACGAACCGTTTACGATTGAAGAAGAGTTCAACTATGTTGTTGAAGCGAATCTGTTTACCGGTGTTGTCACCTTGACTCAGACCGAGAATCTCAGACCGGCTTACGATCAGCTTTATTTCGTTGGAGGTATGAACGACTGGGGATTTGTGCCGATGAAAAAGGATGTGCTCGATCCGTTCCTGTTCCGCTATGCCCGTTTGTTCGATGCTGGCCAGGGTGGGGAATTCAAGTTCGGAACTTCGGAAGGAAGCTGGGAGAATATGTATAAGGCAAAGAATGCCGATGCCGCTTACACCGATACGGAAATGGTATTTGTGAAAGGGTTTGATCCTGACAATAAATGGGTGCTGAAAGATGCCGAGTGTGGTAAGACCTATAAGATATGTGTCGATATCCGTGCAGGGAAAGAGCGCATGATGATGAGCGAATTTGTTCCTTATGAGATGATTTATATGGTAGGGGATGCTACGCCTGCGGGATGGAGCATTGGAGATGCCACGCCGATGCAGGCCACGGATAATCCGTATGTATTTACCTGGCAAGGTGTACTGAATGTGGGTGAGTTGAAGCTGACCTGTGATAAGAAAGAGGACTGGAACGGTGCCTGGTTTATGCCGACCGTAGCCGACCGGCAACCTTCGGGCGAGACGGAACCGATGTTGTTCCTGGATAAGGCCAGCGATGCTTTCAAAGCCCAATATCCGGATGTAATGATTGGAGGCATCGACCTGAAATGGAAGATCACGACGGCAGGTTCTTATAAGATTACCCTGAATCAACTGGAAGAGACGATTTCGATTGTGAAATAGCTACAAGCTACTAGCTACGAGCTACAAGTGCCTTTCGGCATGATAGCCGGGTTATTAGCCCACGAGTACAGCGTAGTAACTTGTAGCTCGTAGCTAATTAATAATTCAATAGGATGAAATATATAGTTTATGCAATGGCTGCCACGTTCTTTTTGGCTTCGTGCAGCAAAGACAATGATGAAACCGGCGGTGGTAACGGTGGTGGAGGAGAAACAGGAGGAGTGACTGATGTCACTCCCGTGACCTCCGATTTGACTGTGAACCTGACCACTGACAAGGCTTGCTACCGACCGGGTGAAACCGTTTCCTTCACAGCCGATGCCCTGCCTGCGGGAGCAAAGGTACGTTACCGCACCTTGAACCAGGTAATCTCCGAACAGGCAGCCGCAGGCAGTTCCTGGACGTGGACTGTCCCTGCAACGGATTTCACCGGATATCTGGCGGACGTTTATCGCACTAAAGAAGACGGTACGGAAGTTATTCTCGGTACTATTGCCGTCGATGTATCCAGCGACTGGACCCGCTTCCCGCGTTATGGCTTTGTCGCCACCTTCGACGCTTCTAAAACGGAAAGTAAAATTCAGGAGGAAATGGCTTTTCTGAACCGTTGCCATATCAATGGTGTACAGTTTCAGGACTGGCACAACAAGCACCACTGGCCACTGGGCGGTACGCGCGAACATCTCGATGCAGTATATAAAGATATCGCCAACCGGGATATCTATACACAGTCGGTAAAGGATTATATCCGCATCCAGCACTCGTATGGAATGAAGGCGATGTTCTATAATCTTTGTTTCGGTGCGCTCGATGATGCAGCCGGTGACGGTGTGAAAGAAGAGTGGTACATCTTTAAAGGCACAGGACATACGGATAAGGATGCCCATACGTTGCCCGACAGTTGGAAGAGCAATATCTATCTGCTCGATCCGGGTAATGCCGAATGGCAGGCATATATTGCCCAACGCAACGATGATGTCTATGCCAGTCTTGACTTTGACGGCTATCAGATAGACCAGTTGGGCAACCGTGGCGACCGCTATGATTACAGGGGGAATAAGGTGAATCTGCCTAAGACTTATGTTTCGTTTATTGAAGCTATGAAGGGGAAACATCCTGATAAACGACTGGTGATGAATGCAGTAAGTAGCTACGGGGCATCCCAGATTGCAGGTACGGGCAAAGTCGACTTCCTGTATAATGAAGTTTGGGGGGATGAAGCTGATTTCACGGACTTATATACGATCCTGAAAGCGAACCATCAGTACGGAAATCAGGCACTGAAGACGGTGTTTGCGGCTTATATGAATTATGAGAAGGGTTCCGGCGAGTTCAATATGCCGGGAATCTTGCTGACGGATGCGGTGATGTTTGCCCTTGGCGGTTCCCATCTGGAACTGGGAGGCGACCACATGCTGTGCAGCGAATATTTCCCGAATACCCGTTTGCAGATGAGTGATGCCTTGAAGACGGCCATTGTGCGCTATTATGACTTTATGACCGCTTATCAGAATCTTCTTCGCGATGGCGGGGAGGAGGAGAAGGTAACGCTGGTATGTACGGATGCAAGCAAGAATCTGAATCTGAACACTTGGCCGCCACAGAAGTCAGCCATAACTTCTTTTGCCAGAAGGGTGGGTGGTAAGCAGGTGGTTCATCTGCTGAACTTCCAGAGTGCAAACAGCCTGAGTTGGAGAGATCTGAACGGGACAATGCCCGAACCACGGTTGGTGACTAAAGTGCCCTTGAAGCTGAATGTTGCGGGGAAAGTGAGCAAAGTATGGGTGGCTACTCCCGACGTCCATGCCGGAGCCTCGCAGGAACTGGCTTTCGAACAGAAAGACGGAGCGATAACCTTTACTCTTCCTTCATTGAAATACTGGACGATGATTGTGATAGAATAAAGCTGTTAATGGAGTGGATTTAAGACTGGTGTGGATAAATTTCCCTAACCCCAGAAATCCGAATTTCCACACCCCGCGAAACCAAAATTTCGCTACCCCATACACCGAGGCTTTCACCACCCCATGAAAGCATAGGGGTACGGAAGGGCTACAAGCTACGAGCTACAAGTAGCTGCGCTATGTTCCGAAAGGCACTTGTAGCCTGTAGCTCGTAACTGATTAACAATAAAGAATATAACCCATGAAAATATACATATATCTATTAGTAGTATTGTGTTTCCTGTCTCCGTATTCATATAGCGGAAATGTAACGGGAAACTGTATTTCCTATTCCAAGGAAGGGAGAAACGTTACCTTCCATCTGAATGATAGTTCAGCGGTGCAATTGCAACTGTGCAGCCCTTCCGTGGTGCGTGTCTGGTTTTCACCGGACGGGAAACTGCAACGGGGAACCCCTTCTTTTGCAGTCATCAATGAAGAACTGGAAGATGTGGGCACCGTTCAGGTGGACGAGCAGAATGCCTGTTATGAGATGTTCACGCCCAAACTCCGCATCCGGGTGAATAAAGCCCCGTTCAGTCTGCAGATATTCGACAAGTATCAGAAACTCCTGTTCAGCGATTATGCAGATAAAGGGCATGTCAGCGAAGGAACCCGCAAAGTGGAATACAAGACCCTCCGCCGGGACGAACACTTCTTCGGTCTGGGCGAGAAGACCGGCAAACTGGACCGCCGTGGTGAATCTTATAAGATGTGGAACAGCGATAAACCCTGTTACAGCGTTGTAGAAGATCCCCTGTACAAGAGTATCCCTTTCTTTATGAGTAGTTATCGTTATGGTATATTTCTGGATAACACCTATAAGACAGAATTCAAATTCGGTACCGAGAGCCGCGATTATTACAGCTTTGAAGCTCCCGGTGGAGAGATGATTTACTATTTTATCTTTGGTAAGGATTACAAGGAAATCATGAAGCAGTATGTCGCATTGACCGGACAACCCATCATGCCTCCGAAGTGGGCACTGGGCTTTGCACAATGCCGCGGCCTGCTGACCACCGAGAAGCTCTCTTATGAAATAGCCGAAGGATACCGCAAGCGTGGTATTCCTTGCGACATCATCTATCAGGACATCGGCTGGACACAATACCTGCAGGACTTCAACTGGCGGAAAGAAAACTATCAGAACCCGAAGAAGATGCTTGCCGACTTGAAAGGGATGGGCTTCAAGGTGATTGTTTCGCAAGACCCTGTCATCTCCCAGGCCAACAGGAAGCAATGGGAAGAAGCGGATCGCCTCGGCTATCTGGTGAAAGACTCCACCACGGGCAGAAGCTATGACATGCCCTGGCCCTGGGGTGGCAACTGCGGTGTGGTGGACTTTACCATTCCCGAAGTGGCGGACTGGTGGGGAGCCTATCAGCAGAAACCGATAGATGACGGCATTGCCGGCTTCTGGACGGATATGGGCGAACCTGCCTGGAGCAATGAAGAACAAACGGAACGTCTTGTCATGAAGCACCACCTCGGTATGCACGATGAAATTCATAACGTGTATGGTCTGACTTGGGACAAGGTGGTAAAGGAACAGTTTGAGAAACGGAATCCGGATCTTCGTGTCTTCCAGATGACACGCGCCGCCTATGCAGGATTACAGCGTTACACCTTCGGCTGGACCGGAGATTGCGGCAATGGAGATGATGTGCTGCAAGGCTGGGGACAGATGGCTAATCAGATCCCGGTACTTTTATCTGCCGGACTGGGTGTGATTCCTTTCGTGGCATGTGACATTTCAGGTTATTGCGGGGATATTGAAGATTATCCCGCCATGGCGGAACTTTATACCCGTTGGGTACAGTTGGGAGCGTTCAATCCTCTGAGCCGTATTCACCATGAAGGAGATGTGGCGGTAGAACCGTGGCTCTTTGGGGAAGAAGCGGAGAAGAACGTCAAAGCTGCCATAGAAATGAAGTATCGCTTGCTGCCTTATATTTATACTTATGCCCGCGAAGCGCATGAAACGGGTTTGCCGATTATGCGCCCCATGTTTATGGAATATCCGGCAGATTTGGAAACGGTCTCTACGGATGCACAATTTATGTTTGGCAGCGAATTGCTGGTGGCTCCGGTGGTGAAGAAGGGGGCAACTAATAAGAATGTTTATCTGCCCGAAGGTATCTGGATTGATTATAATGACAAGCGCACGGAATATAGCGGCGAACAGTGGACTACGGCAAATGCTCCGCTGAATACCATTCCTATGTTTGTGCGTAAAGGAAGTATCATCCCTCAGATGCCTGTGATGAATTATACGGATGAGAAGCCCGTTTATCCGATTACATTTGAGGTATTTCCGGCTGCGGCGGGCGGTGAAACGTCTTTCTCCCTGTATGAAGATGCAGGAACTGATCTGGGATATCAGCGTGGAGAATTTATGCGTACTCCTGTATCTTGCCGGACAACGGAAAAGGGATATGTGCTCGAAGTCGGGGAAAGGGCGGGAGAGAAGTATGCCCTTCCGGGAGAACGCAACCTGATGTTTTGCATTTATACCAGTCAGATGCCGAAGGAAGCGCTTATTGACGGACAGAAAGTAAGGAAGATGAAAGCGGAAAAACTGAATGAAAGGATGGAAACGGAGTTCAAGGTTACCGCATGGTGTCCGGATAAGAAACAGAATCTTTGTATGTTGAGATTGCCGGATGACAGGGTGAAACACACGATTGAATTTATTTATTAAACCATATTCCGCATGCTGTTATACGCTGATAGTGTGTATAGGGTAGCATGCGAAACTTAAATTATAAAATAGTATAGTTATGAGAAAGTTAATGCTTAGTACAATTTGTCTTCTTTTTGCCTTAGCGGGGAAAGCCGAAGGAGTGTCGTCTCCTTCGGGCCAGGTGAAGCTGGATTTTGAATTATCAAAGAATGGCGCTCCGACCTATCAGGTGGAGTATAAAGGGAAATCCGTGATTAACCCCAGCACCTTGGGACTGGAATTGAAGAATTCCGATAATCTGCTGGACGGTTTTGAAGTCTTGAAAGCTTCTACCTCTACCTTCGACGAAACCTGGCAACCGGTGTGGGGAGAGACGAAAGATATTCGTAATCACTACAATGAATTGCTGGTTGAATTGAAACAACCCGTCACGGATCGTTATATGAACCTTCGTTTTCGTGTATATGATGATGGTGTAGGATTCCGCTATGAGTTTCCGCAACAGAAGAATCTGGTTTACTTCGTGATTAAGGACGAACATACCCAGTTCGCTATGACGGGCGATCATACCGCCTGGTGGATTCCCGGTGATTACGATACTCAGGAATATGATTATACGGAATCCAAACTTTCGGAAATTCGTGGTTTGATGCAGGGAGCCATTACTGATAATGCGTCACAAAACCTGTTTTCACCGACAGGTGTACAGACTTCCCTCCAGATGAAAACGGCTGACGGAATCTATCTCAATCTCCATGAAGCCGCTTTGGTGGATTATTCGTGTATGCACCTGAATCTGGATGATAAGAACCTTATCTTTGAATCTTGGCTGACGCCGGATGCACAGGGCGATAAAGGGTATATGCAGTCACCTTGTCACACTCCGTGGCGTACGGTGATAGTCAGTGATGATGCCCGTGAAATGCTGGCTTCCAATCTGATACTGAATCTGAATGATCCCTGCAAATATGAAGATACATCCTGGATTAAGCCTGTGAAGTATGTAGGCGTATGGTGGGAAATGATTGCGGCAGGCAAGCCGTGGGCTTATACATTTGATCTCCCTTCCGTAAAACTGGATGAAACGGATTATACGAAAGTGAAACCGAATGGTACTCACCCCGCCAATACGGAGAATGTAAAGAAGTACATTGATTTTGCTGCGGAGCATGGTTTCGACCAGGTATTGGTAGAAGGCTGGAATACCGGTTGGGAAGACTGGTTCGGCAACAGCAAGGATTATGTTTTCGACTTTCTTACTCCATATCCTGATTTTGACATCAAATACCTGAATGAGTATGCCCACTCCAAAGGTGTCAAACTGATGATGCACCATGAGACATCGGCTTCCGCACGCAACTACGAACGCCACATGGAGGCTGCCTATGACTTGATGAACCAATACGGTTACAATTCCGTGAAAAGCGGTTATGTGGGCAATATCATTCCGCGCGGTGAATATCATTATGGGCAGTGGATGAACAACCATTACCTGTATGCCGTGACCGAAGCTGCCAAGCATAAAATTATGGTGAATGCCCACGAGGCTGTACGCCCTACTGGTTTGTGCCGTACGTATCCGAACCTGATAGGAAATGAATCTGCCCGTGGCACGGAATATGAAGCTTTCGGAGGCAGCAAGCCTTTCCACACGACCATTCTTCCTTTCACCCGTCTGCAAGGCGGACCGATGGATTATACGCCGGGTGTCTTTGAAATGGATATGAATAAACTGAATCCGAATAGTCACGCTCATGTAAACTCTACATTGGCGCGTCAGTTGGCACTCTACGTCACGATGTACAGCCCTCTGCAAATGGCAGCCGATCTGCCTGAGAACTATGAACGCTTTATGGATGCTTTCCAGTTCATTAAAGATGTGGCTCTGGACTGGGATGACAGCCGATACCTGGAAGCAGAACCGGGACGCTATATCACGGCTGCCCGCAAGGCGAAAGGTACGAATGATTGGTTTATAGGTTGTACCAGCAGTGAGCAGGGACATGCTTCTACTCTGAAACTGGATTTTCTGGATGCTGATAAACAGTATATAGCTACTGTTTATGCGGACGCAAAGGATGCTGATTATAAAACGAATCCGCAGGCTTACGTAATCCGTAAAGGGATTGTTTCTCCTAAGACCGTGCTGAAATTGAAAGCTGCTCCGGGTGGTGGTTACGCTATCAGCATTATGGAGGTGAAAGATAAGGCGAAATTGAAAGGATTGAAAAAACTGTCCGGTAATATCTGATAAATGATTAGAGGTGGTGTCAAAAGTAAATTTAGCTATCATTTTGCTCTGTCATGCTGAGCGTAGCCGAAGCATGACAAGAACAATAATCAGACTTTTGACACCACCTCTATTATTCTTATTTTAGATTTTCATTGGTTTGACACCATCGGTTGAGGAATAAAACTTTGTGTTTAGATATAAAAGATTACAAGTCAAATATTTCTCTATTTTCTTTTGTATCAGGATATATATGCCATGAACCAACCTTATTATCTATAATTCTTGCAACCCAGATGGCACAAATATTATTAAGTATCTCATCAGAACAAATCGAGTAGCCTTGCATAATCACGGTAGAACCTCTTGCTACAATATTTTCAAATATATTCCGGTATCCAGGATAAAAATTGAAAAACGGCTCCCATGCCTGAACTATATTGTTATCCTTTCCTTTAATTCGATTATTTGCAGTATCACAAAATACATGATCTTCTGTCATTAGATTTGCCAATCCTTTCAGATCGGCATTTGTAATGCATTCGTTGAATTGCAGAGCAATACTTTTGGGGGATATGGTTATCATACTATTTTTTATTATTAGCTTCTTTCCTGAATCCCAATTGTTCAATAGGTAGGATAGAGGCAGTATTTCTTGGCAAAGAAAAGCCTTTTGCGAGGATATTCCAAACGTATGGAAAAAAAAAGGAGTACCGCTGTACTCCAACCTTTGTTAACCTTAAATCTAATACTATGAAAAACACAGTGCAAAGGTACGGATATTCTGCGTATTTCCAAATGATTAGGCCAATATAAGTGTTTTTATAACACTAATTAAAAGATAGACATTGTTTCTTTACTTTTTTTCAAGGTTTTATTCGTTAATACGCTCTTTTATCTTTCCCCAGGCGTGTGTATCGAACAGGCAACTTTCGCGCATGGTGTGATACATTTCTTTGAAGCGGGACATGGGAATAGTGAAGCTCAACAGATTGGCTTCAAAGTGGGGACGCACGGACGGATCGAAGAAGCCGAGGAAACAGCGCTTACCATCTTTTTGGTTTTCGAGAACAGTGAGGGTTACAACGGAACTGCAACCGGAACCGAAAGGAGTAGCTACGGTATCGAATGCATTCGTATCATAAAAAGCCCACGTGGTAAGTCCTGACAGGATATCAGGCGTAGCAAGGAACAGCAAACCCTCTACATCATCGAAAGAAGCAAGTTTATCTATCCGGGCAAAATGCAGATAGGCCTTTTCCGTACGCGGTACCTGGATTTGCTTTATGAAATCTGTTACCATTTCAGGAGTCTTTTTGTACTTCTCTTTCAGAGATACGAAGTTAGGTACGTGTATAGGCATTTCCGTGAAACCGGTGTAGAATTTTCCGCCGCCACATCCTATGACGTCGCTGTTCAGGCTGATGGTTTTACCTTCCCTTACCTGTTGCAGGCCCTTGAAGAAGCAACCGCCAATTTTTTCTGTTTCGCTTTCCTGTTTATCGGAGTACCAGAAGGCGATGGGAAGTTCGGCGCGTTCACCAAATGCTTCCCGATAATTAGTCATAAAAGTATGTATATCCATGATAACAGAGTTTTGGTTTGGAAGTAAAGATAACAATTGATTGCCGGATTATTGAGGATTTTACTTATTTTTGCATAGAAAACTATAATTCCATATTGATTATGAAAGCACGTATTTCCTGTTTCTTTCTACTTGTTTTTTTCTTTGTGCAGATGGTGAAAGGAGAAGATGACACTTTGTGGCAACTTCATGCCTCTGATATAAATGCTCCTTATGTAGGCGCACCTATGGCGAATGGCGGAATCGGCATTCTTCCCTGGAAAGAACCTTTCTCTGTGCGGCAGGTGATACTGAATCATGTATTCGATACGGACGGCCCTCAGGGGGTAAGCCGTGTGTTGAAAGGAATCAATCCTTTCCAGATGTCGATGGATGTAGATGGAAAAGAGGTGAATACGGAATGTATCACAAACTGGAAACAGTGTGTTGATATGAAAGAAGCAACTCATAACAGTAGTTTCCGGGCAGCCGGGAAAGTTGATGTGGATTATAGCATTTGCGCTTTAAGAAATATGCCTTATGCGGGGCTTATCCGTGTGGATGTAAAAGCTCTGTCCGATGTATCCCTGAAAGTTGCTGCCCGGATGGATATTCCCCAAGAATACAGTCAGCCGACACAGCGCTTCCGGAAAATGAGGGCGGATGATACACAAATGTATATGCTGCAATCTTATGCTGTATCTGCTCATCGGCAACAAAAAGTTTCCGCTTCTTCCGCTTTTATTTTTAATAAAGGAGAAGCGCAGGAGCCTCTTTATGATGAAGTGACTAAAGAGATGTCTTTTGTGTTGAATCTGAAGAAAGGAGAGCAGATGTCTTTTGCCTTGGTGGGTTCGGTATGCTCCGCCCGTGACTTTAGCGATCCGTATAATGAGGCTGAACGGCAGGTGATTTATGCTATTCATGAAGGTACAACTTCACTGATGACCGCACATCGTAGTCTTTGGAATGAATTGTGGGAAAGCGATATCCTGATAGAAGGGGATGACGAAGCACAACGGGCGGTTCGGTTTGCACTTTTCAACCTTTATTCTTCTTGCAGAGAAGGAAGCGGATTGAGCATCTCGCCCATGGGACTTTCTTCGCAAGGTTACAATGGACATATATTCTGGGATTCGGAACTTTGGATGTTTCCCCCGATGCTGTTGCTGAATAAGGGAATTGCCGAATCTATGATCGATTATCGTATTGACCGCTTGATGGCTGCCCGCAAGAAAGCAATGGCATACGGCTTCAAGGGAGCTATGTTTCCCTGGGAGAGTGATGATTACGGGGAAGAATCAACTCCTACTTTTGCTTTGACAGGCCCTCTGGAACATCATATCACTGCGGACATCAGTATTGCCTGCTGGAATTATTATTGCCTTACCCGTGACGGACAGTGGCTACGGGCGAAAGCATTTCCGCTGATGAAAGCGGTTGCTGACTTTTGGGTAAGCCGTGTGACGCGTAATGATGACGGTTCTTATTCCATTTGCAATGTAGTGGGAGCCGATGAATATGCAAATGGGGTGGATGATAATGCTTTCACGAACGGTGCGGCTATCCGGGCTTTGGAATATGCTTGTGAGGCGGCAAAGATATGTAATGAGCCTGTTCCGGAAATATGGGAAGAAGTGGGCAAGAACATCCGTATTCTTCGTTTTAAAGATGGAATCACTCGTGAGCATGCCACATACAACGGTGAGATGATAAAACAGGCTGATGTGAATTTATTGGGATATCCATTGTATTTTGTCGGGGATGCTGAATGGCAAAAGAAGGATATGGAATATTATGTTGATAAGATTGATCCGCAGAATGGTCCGGCCATGTCTTATTCCGTATTCTGTGTGCAGTATGCCCGGATGGGGGATGCGAAGCGTGCCTATGAGATGTTCTGTCGTTGCTATCAGCCGAACTTGCGCGCTCCTTTCGGTGTATTGGCGGAAACACCCACCAGTGATAATCCTTACTTTATGACGGGAGCAGGCGGATTACTGCAAGCTGTTATAAATGGTTTCTGTGGATTGCAGATAACGGATGGCGGTGTGGAGCAATTATCTTCTATACTTCCTGCACATTGGAAAAAGGTTACGGTGAAAGGAGTAGGACCGGAGAAAAAGATGTATGTACGTGAGAGGTAAGAAACCTATGGGCATAAAAAAAGGAGTACCGCTGTACTCCAACCTTTGTTAACCTTAAATCTAATACTATGAAAAACACAGTGCAAAGATACGTACTTTCGGGATAACTGCAAATTATCCAAATAAAAAAGCATGTTCTATAACATTAATTAAAAACATAGACTTGATCTTATATCTTTGTTAACCTTTAGCCTCCTGATACATAAACCGTTTAATAGATTTTTTGGCTGTCTTTTCAAACTCCTCAAAATGTATCTTCACCTTTGATATCTGGCAATAAGCCGGTAATTGCTGATTGAGTTCGTTACGGTTAGCTTCCATCATACGCTCTACATCTGTTTGTTGCAGTCCATTGGCAAATGCATCGTCAAAGTCCGGATAAATCAGTGCTACCAGTTTTTCTTTTTGCAACACAATGAGTGACTCGGAAACGTAAGGCATATTATTCAGTTTGCTTTCAATCTCTTCCGGATAGATGTTTTGTCCGCTGGAAGTGAGCAACATATTCTTGCTGCGCCCGCGCACAGTTACATAACCTTCTGCATCCATTGTGCCTAAATCGCCTGTATGCAGCCAGCCATTTACGTCAATGATTTGTGACGTTGCTTCCTGGTTCTTATAATATCCCAGCATCAGGTTGGTACCTCGACAAATGATTTCTCCCGCCACCTTCTCCGGATCAGACGAATCGATCTTCACTTCCATGCGTGTGGTTGCCTTACCGCATGATGCCAGCTTTAGGGTTTCCCAGCGGCTGGAACAGATGATTGGACCACATTCTGTCATACCGTAAGCGATGGTGTAGGGGAAGCCTATCTGTTTGAGGAAGCGCTCGACTTCTGCATTGAACGGGGCTCCACCGATGATTATTTCATCGAAGTTACCGCCGAATATTTCCATTGCTTCTTTGCGTGCAAGAGCTCTGATCTTGTCATTGATGATAGGAAGACGAAGCAGCAACTTACCTATTTTATTATCTACACGGGGCAGAATATTCTTCTTGATAATCTTTTCTACAATCAGAGGCACGCATGAGATGATGCGTGGTTTGATTTCAGCGAAAGACTGTGCGATAATTTTAGGAGTCGGCATGCGAGTGAGGAAGTAGAGGTGTGCCCCGGCTGAAAAACCGTAAAGGAAATCGTAAGTCATTCCGAACACATGTCCCATAGGAAGCATGGCAACCATATTATCGCCCGGTTTCACCGGAAGCATCTCATGGCAGTAATTCACGTTGGACCAAAGGCTGCGATAGGGGAGCATAACACCTTTGGAATATCCGGTAGTACCCGAAGTATAGTTAATGATGGCAAGTTCTTCCGGTTCATCCTTCCGATAACAGATGTGTTCGGGACGGAAGTTTTTAGGATAGCGTTGTCCGTAGAGAGTATTGCGGTGCTCGAAAGCTTCCATCAATCGTTTGTCGCGACAGACTACAGGGGTGAATTCCGTCATCAGAATAACGCCCAGCAATTGCGGCATGGCGTCTTCATTCAGGTTTTCCCACACCTGATCTCCCACAAAAAGCAGTCTGGCTTCTGAGTGGTTGACGATATTATGTATATTGTCCGCTTTAAATTCGTGAAGGATAGGCACAATAACAGCTCCATAAGTGATGGTTGCCAGGAAAGTAACTGCCCAGTGTGCGCTGTTACGACCGCAGACGGCAATTTTATCACCCGGCTGGATACCGGCACTTTCCAGTACAATATGGAATTTTGCAATCTTGCGAGCCACGTCTTTATATTGGAGAGTAGCACCTTTGTAGTCAGTCAAGGCGTTTAAGTTCCAGTTCCGAATGATGCTTTGTTCAATGTAATCAATGAAGTGTTGTTCCTGTTTCATCTGTTAAATTTGCACACTTTAGTTAAAACTGCGCAAATATAGAGCTAAATGTGATGTCGTGCAAGTTTATATATTTATTCTTTGGTGGGAGGCGAAAGAAAAAGAAAAAATAACCAATTGTACTTTCTTTTGCCTTGATGCAAAAGAATGATACCAAAGAAAAAATCAAGGCTGCACTTCCGGGGCTACTCCGAAAGTCTTTTCAGCTAAAGGGCAGGAACTCGCTTCGCTCAAACAGCCTGCCCTTCTTAACGCCGAAAATACTTTCTACGCTTAACGCCCCTACAGTGAGGCCGGGAGACCATTCGGCGTGAATGGGGAAATATTACGTGATTTTGTATCACATAGGTGCTTCACAGTCTTGTGCGCGCAATGCTTTATTGCGCAGCACTCTACCGCGCAGCCTTCGGGCATAGGCGTAGGTGCGTCAGGCGGAGATATTATCAGGCGCAGGTAAGGGGCGATTTGTCTGAGCGTAGCGAGTTCAAGCTCCGTCTGCGCTTAATCACTACTCTTCTTATCCGAAATCAGCAACAGCTTATCCCCCAAATGCAATTTCAGTGATCCGTTCGGTATCAGGAATTCCGTGCCTCGTTTCACGATCATTACGAGTGCCCCATTAGGCAGGGTTATATCCTTCAGGGTATCGCCTTCTTCCAGCATCTCCGTGGTAACGGTCATATCACTGAGGTCACTGTCTATTTCTTCGGGCAATTCCACACCGAATTCATTACCGGTCTTCTCCAACGGAGTAGAAAGTTTCAGCAAACGGGCGGCCAAGGAAACAGTAGTACCTTGGATAACGAGAGAAACAATCGTGATAAAAAATACGATATTGAAGATCACATCGGCACCCGGTACTTGCGCTACTACCGGATAAGTGGCGAAGATGATAGGCACTGCACCACGCAAACCTACCCAGGAAACAAAAAGTCGCGAACGGTTTGTGATCTTCTTGCCGAAAGGTAGCAAACAGAGGAAGACACTGAGCGGACGACCAATAACAATCATAAATACACCGATAAGCGTTGCTACCAAAGCAATATCGAGTAATTCGTGAGGATTTACCAACAAACCGAGGCAAAGGAACATGATGATTTGGAACAGCCAGGTTAATCCATCCATGAAAGTATAAATCTCTTTGCGATGCATTATCTTGTTGTTACCTACCATAATACCGGCAATGTAAACAGCGAGGTAACCATTTCCTTTCAGAAGATCGGTAATGGCGAAAGTGAAAAATACAAATGCAAGCAGAAGGATGGGATAAAGAGCCTGATTATCAATATTAAGCTTGTTCAGCATGAGGATGGCAAGTTTGCCGAGAAGGTATCCGGCAGCTGCACCTACTATGAATTGGATAACGAACGAACCGAAGATACCTCCAATACCCATTCCACCGGATTGTATGAACTGTATCAGCACAATGGTAAGCATGTATGCCATCGGGTCATTACTACCACTTTCAAGCTCCAGCATGGGGCGAAGATTGTGTTTCAGATTCATTTTCTGCGAACGTAAGATGGCGAATACAGAAGCGGAATCGGTAGATGACATGGTAGAGGCAAGCAGTAGGGATGTAGTGATAGGAAGATAAATATTTGACCAACTCATGCCAGCAATCCACCAGATGAAAAATCCCGTAAAGACGGCAGTAAGCAGTACGCCGAATGTGGAGAGGACAATACCCGGAACAAGAATCGGTTTAATTTCGCTGAATTTAGTATCCATACCGCCGGAAAACAAAATAACGCTAAGAGCAACCATACCAATAAATTGTGCTTCTTTAGCGTTATGAAACTGTAGTCCGAAACCATCGCTACCGAAAATCATGCCGACGACAAGGAATAGTAACAGGGCAGGGACTCCGAATCGATAGCCGGTCTTGCCGACAATAATACTAATGAAAAGTAAGATAGAACCAATTAAAAGAATGTTTTCTGCTGTAAAAATCATAAATTTAGGTATTATTTAAGTTGTTTATTCAAGGATTTAGTTATCGCAAAGCGAAGTTACACCTATTTCTAAACAATTGCAAGGTGTAAAATGTTCAGATTGGTGCGGAAAAGAAGGAAAAGAGTGATTAGGTGGTAAGGTGATAGGGTGATAAAGTAGCTGCGCTATATATCACAGAGCGTTATCCCGTTATCACTTTATCACTCCACCACCTTATCACACCTAGTTCATATCCCTATAAAAATGAATAAATGTCCGAAAAGGATCAATATATTAAAAACAGCTTTATTTCTTGATGATTAAATAGTACAAAAGAGAGTGCTTCACTTGTTTTGAAACCTTCCGAAAACCTGTGTTAGGGAAAGTCGTTACCTTTGCCAGCCTCAGTCGTTACCTTTGGGTACCTCAGTCGTTACCTTTCCTAACCCAAAGTCGTTACCTTTCCTTATCCCCTCTCAGAAGGTGCCGTAGAGGTGATTTGGACGTTGATGCTCCGGCTTTGGGTAAAAAGATGCAGAAATGAAAAAAATGTGACATTTACATATTGATTAGGGTAACCGCAATAAAAGTTTCATATCGGAAAAGAAAAGAAGGAAAGGAGTGATAAGGTGGTAAGGTGATAGGGTGATAAAGTAGCTGCGCTATATATCACAGAGCGTTATCCCGCTATCACCCTATCACCCTATCACCCTATCACCTTACCGCCTTATCATTCTTTGTTCAAAACCGTGCAATAATGAACATAATCCAAATCTTGATTCGTATTATTAGTCTATTATTGAATTATTTTTCTCCTATTGGGAAAAAGTTTTTCTCCAGTAGGAGAAAAAATCCATTAATACCACTTTGTCTTTTAGATGTTACCTAATTGAATTTCAGTACAAACATGGTTTCCTTTCCGGGATGCAGGGAAAGACTACCACCTGATAGCCGCATAATTTGACGGGAAATACTCAATCCGATGCCGCTGCCACCTTCTTTTGTGGTGAAGAAAGGTATGAAAATGTGTTCTGCTACTTCAGGAGGAATGGTAGGACCGTTATTGGACACTTCGATGAGTACGGCTTCATTTTCATTACAATAAGCGTGTAAGGTGATGATGCCTTCCGGAATTCCTGCCGCTTCGATGGCCTGAATGGCATTTTTCAATAAGTTGATGAATACCTGTGAGATAAGGTTTTCATCTGCATAAAGAATAAGGTCATCCGGAGTGATGTGGGAGTGGAAATTGATATGTGAATCAGGATATTGATGCCGTGCCAATTCCACCATGCGATTGATAAAACCTTTGACGTAGAACAAGGAAGGTTCCGGTTTGGGGATACGGGTGAAACGGCGGTAATTTTCTACAAAAGAGAGAAGTCCTTTGCCCGTAGTGCTGATGGTGTGCAGGCCATTGCGGATTTCGTCAGCAGTTTCTTTGTCGGAAGAGATGGATTCACTTTTCGTTTTTAATTCTTCGCTTCCTTGTATCAGTGTCAGCAATGTGTCGCTCAGTGAAGTGATGGGAGTGACGGAATTCATAATTTCATGTGTCAGTACACGGGTCAGGCGTATCCAAGAGTCGATTTCCTTTTCGTCCAGTTCGTTATTGATATCATTCAGGGCAAGGATGCGGAAATGCTCTTGACGGATGGTTATGTCGGAGATGCGGATGGAGAGATTGACTGTGCCGCGTTCGTTGGACAGGCGGGTTTGCAACTTATCTCCGGGGCGGCAATGGGTGAAAAGTTCCATAAGGTTTACATCAATACGGCTAAGTTGGCTGACATGGGTGAAGACTTCCAGCCCTAACAGGCGGAGGGCTTCATTATTTTTTTGGTAAACAGCACCTGTATCGTTCAGTACTAGGATACCGGTATTGATGCAGTCGAGAATGAGTTCGTAATACTTTTCCTGTTGTGCCGTTTCACTTTTTACATTATATAATATAGAAGCAACGCGGTTCAGGGCTTGGTTTACAATACGGTTGTCCGGAATATCTTCGTGTTCGGAGAAATGGATGGATGCATCGTTGTTTTCAATGGCATCGAGCAGAAACAGGACTTTCTGCGTATGCCGACGATACAGTTTCCATTGCCAGCACAGACTCGTCAACAGCAGCAAGGAAGAGATGACGATCCATAGAAGGTCTTTATAAATAATGGATACCGTGACAGCTCCCGCCAGCAGGAGAGAGATGACGATACGGAAAAGGTAGCGGTCGGTGATGTATCGGTAGTAATGTTTCATAATCCGAACTTTTTCATTTTGTTATAGAGAGTCTGCCGGGTGATGCCGAGTTGTGCGGCAACAGCGGATAGATTGCCGTTACAGGTATCCAGAGCTTTCTGTATCATTTTCCGTTCCATTTCTTCAAGGGTAGCTGCTTCTGTACCGGCATTGCTTCCGGTGCGTGAGGTTTCGGGACGCTTAGGCAACTGGAACAGTTCCGCCGGCAGTTCGTTACCGTCGCAGATAATGACTGCTTTCTCTATGGCATGCTCCAGTTCGCGGATATTTCCGTACCAGGTGTGTGTGTGCAATTTGGTACAGGCAGCATCGGAAAGCCGTAATAATGCTTTGTCATATTGCTTGCAGAAGCGCGTTATAAAGCGTTCGGCAAGAGGAAGAATGTCTTCCGGCCGTTCGCGCAAAGGCGGAATTTCAAGATGGATAGTATTGATGCGGTAAAGCAAGTCTTCACGGAATTCATTGCGTTGTACCATCTCGTTCAGGTTGCGGTTGGTGGCACAAATCAGACGGATGTCGACAGCGATAGGCTGGTTGCTGCCTACACGGACAATATTGCGGCGTTGCAATACGGTCAGTAGTTTGGCTTGCAGGTGATAGGGTAAATTGCCGATTTCATCGAGAAACAGTGTGCTATGGTCTGCAGTTTCGAACTTACCGGGACGGTCAGCGTATGCATCTGTGAAAGAGCCTTTTGTATGCCCGAAAAGCTCGCTTTCAAAAAGGCTTTCGGTGATGGCTCCCATGTCTACAGCAACCATTTCCTTCGTACGGCGGGAAGAAAGTGCATGAATTTCACGTGCCAGCATCTCTTTTCCCGTACCGTTTTCTCCGGTGATAAGGATATTTGCATTGGTTATGGCGACTTTCTCCACCAGTGAGCGCAGTTGCTGCATGATGGGACTTTCTCCCCAATACATGGCAGGGGTTACGGGCGAGGCATTTTTTCCGTTATTCTTATTATGAATGGCTTGGGCTGCATTCAGTAAGGTTTCCACCAGCTTTTGATTATCCCATGGCTTGACAATAAAGTCTGTAGCCCCTTCTTTAATGCCACGCACGGCAAGATCAATATCTCCATAAGCAGTGAAAAGAACCACAGGCAAGGAGGGACGAAGGCGTTTGATCTCCTGCAACCAGAATAATCCTTCGTTTCCGGTATTGATGCCTGATGTAAAGTTCATGTCAAGTAACACCACCGATGGAGTTTCTTCACGCAACACAGAGGTAAGTGTGACAGGTGAAGTGAGCGTGATGATCTTTTCGAAATGGGGTTTCAACAGCAGTTGCACGGCGGTGAGCACACCGCGGTTATCATCGACAATGAGGATATTTCCGGGCTTTTTCATACGAGAGTTTCTTTTGAGGGAGTAAAGATAATGCAAATTGAAGGTATAACTTTCATGCTTGCATGAAAAAGTTATGCTGAGATGCAGCTTATCTTCTGTAAAGATAAGGAAGTTCAGCGAAAAAAATGAAAGATACTTGTCATATTTTCTACATACCGGTGTAATACGAATAACTGACCTTTGCCTGCAACTAAAAATACAGACACTATGAGATTACGTACTTTTTATTCTACCATTGTGTTATGGCTGAACCGTATTTATAATGTGTATCGTGCCCGGCATGGACAACCTTATTATTCTTTGTCACAAGCGATTAAACAAAAAGTAAAATCCGCTGTTTCTTATATTTCCGATTTTGAGAAGGAACTGGTGAAGTTTGCCCGTACACGTAAATGCGACGGTATCATTTGCAGGCACATTCATCATCCGGCAAATACTTATTATGATGATATACATTATCTTAACTCCGGTGACTGGGTGGAAACTCTTTCAGCACTCGTAGAGGATGAGGACGGAAATTGGGAAGTGTTACGGTACGAGGATATGCTGATGAACGAAAAGCCTGAAGAGCGCCTCTGTAGTTAAAATCGTGAGTTGTAAATTACTAAATTATAAATATAAAGATGAAAGTTCTTTTTATTGTTCAAGGAGAAGGCCGCGGTCATCTGACGCAAGCCATCACGCTGGAAGAAATACTACGGCGCAACGGGCACGAGGTAGTAGAAGTATTGGTGGGGAAGAGCAATACCCGTCGCCTGCCGGGTTTCTTCAACCGCAGCATACAGGCACCTGTGAAACGCTTTCTCAGTCCGAACTTTCTGCCTACACCTGCCAATAAGCGGGTCAGCATGTCTCGTAGTATCGCATATAATCTGATGCAGGTTCCTGCTTATCTGCGTAGCATTTGTTATATTCACCGGCGTATCCATGAAACTGATGCGGACCTCATAATCAACTTTTATGAGTTACTGACGGGCTTGACTTATCTTTTTTTCCGCCCCTCTGTACCGCAGATCAGCGTCGGTCATCAATATCTTTTCCTGCATCATGACTTTGAGTTTCCCAAAAAGAATCCTATGAGCCTGCTGATGCTCCGTTTTTTTACACGACTCACGTGTATCGGAGCCAAAGAGAAGCTGGCTCTCTCATTCCGTCCGATGGAAACGGACGAAGAAGCGCATATACGCGTGGTACCGCCTTTACTGCGGCGCGAAGTGCTTTGTTGTGAAGCTGCTTCCGGAGAGTATGTACACGGTTATATGGTTAATGCCGGATTTGGAGAAAGTATCTCCCAGTGGCATGAGCAGCACCCTGAAGTGCCTTTGCACTTCTTCTGGGACAAACCGGATGAGCCGGAAGTGTGCCGGATGGATGAAACATTGTCATTTCATCAGTTGGATGACGAAAAATTCCTTCGCTATATGTCGGGTTGCCGGGCGTATGCCACTACGGCAGGCTTTGAATCCGTTTGTGAGGCTATGTATCTGGGTAAGCCTTTGTTGATGGTGCCGGCGCACATCGAACAGGATTGTAACGCTTATGATGCGGCACGAGGCGGAGCAGGTATTATTTCCGATAATTTTGAGGTAGACCGTTTGTTGGAGTTCGCCCGGAGTGAGTATCAACCCGAAGAGAATTTCCGTAGCTGGGTGCGTAGTTGTGAGTGGCGGTTGCTGAACTGTATAGAAACAGCGGAAGGAATAGGCTTTATAAATGATTATAAATTGATATATGAATAAGAAAATAGCCTCTGCTCCACATATAGATCGTGATTTAAGCTGGATGTATTTCAACCGTCGCATCTTGCAGGAAGCGATGAAAACGGACGTTCCTTTACTTGAGCGACTTTCCTTTCTTGGAATTTATTCGAATAATCTGGATGAATTTTTCCGTGTACGTATGGCAACCCTCAGTCGCATAGCCGAGTGTGAGGATAGAAGTTTGCGCTCGGAAAGCGAACATGCCAAGCAGCTTATCAAGCAAATCAACAAACTGAATAACAGGTATGCCCAAGAGTATGAACGGGCTATCCACGAAGTGACCGACCGCTTGCGTGAAGAGAACATCTTTCTTCTAAAGGAAACTGAGCTGGACGAAGAACAACAAATTTTTGTCAGTGACTTCTTCCGCCGCCAGCTCAGCGGTTTTGTCAGTCCCGTTTGGCTTTCTGCCGTGAAACAACTGACGGAAGCAACGGATGAGAATATCTATCTTGCCATAAAAATGCAAGTTTCCGAAGCCCGAAAGGTATCCGCTGCACGGAAATTACCGTCTCGTACCGATTATGCTCTGATAGAGCTTCCGGTTCCTGTTTGCGGACGTTTTATTCGTCTGCCCGATCGTGAAGAACGCAGTTATCTGATGTATCTGGATGATGTGATCCGTTTTTGCCTGCCGATGATTTTCTCCGGTATGGAATACGATTGCTTCGAGGCGTATGCTTTCAAGTTTACAAAAGATGCTGAAATGGAGATAGATAATGACTTGCGCAATGGCACGCTTCAGAAGATTTCGAAGGCGGTAAAGAGCCGTAAGAAAGGAGATGCCCTGCGGGTTATCTACGATGCGGAGATGCCAAAGGATTTACTAAAGAGGGTGATGAATCGCCTGAATCTGGATAAGTTGGATACTGTGCTTGGCGGAGGGCGATATCATAATCATAAAGACCTGATGGCTTTTCCCGATTGCGGGCGTTGCGATTTGAAATATCCGCGCTGGCTTCCTATATTGAAGCCGGAACTGAAAGAGAATGTGAGTTTGCTGCGTCTTATTCAGAAGCAGGACAGATATATCCATGTACCTTTCCATAGTTTTGATTACTATATCCGTGTGCTTCAGGAGGCGGCTCTTAGTAAGGATGTCAAGAGTATAAAGACGACTCTTTACCGTCTGGCAAAAGACTCTAAAGTGGTGAAAGCGCTGATTTGTGCTGCACGGAACGGTAAGAAGGTGACTGTAGTAATCGAACTCCTGGCACGTTTTGATGAAGCATCCAATATCGATTGGTCCAAAAAAATGCAGGATGCAGGCATTCATGTGATTTTTGGGGTGGAAGGGCTGAAAGTCCATTCCAAAATAACCCATATCGGAATGAAGACGGGAAGCGATATTGCTTGTATCAGTACAGGGAACTTCCATGAGGGAAATGCACGCATGTATACGGATTATATGCTGATGACGGCATCCCGTTCCGTAGTACGTGATGTAAATTCTGTGTTCACTTTTATAGAGAAGCCTTATTCGCCCGTTCATTTCAAAGAACTACTGGTATCTCCCAATGAAATGAAACTACGCTTTATCCGCCTGATTAATGATGAAATAATGAACCGGCAATCAGGGCGTCCGGCGTATATCCGCGTGAAAGTGAATCATATAACGGATTCTGCTATTGTCAAGAAGCTATATGAAGCTTCGGCTGTCGGAGTACCTGTAGATATGTTAGTGCGTGGAAATTGTTCGCTGGTAACGGGGATTCCCGGAATAAGTGATACTATCCATATCAGTGGTATTATTGACCGGTATCTGGAACATTCACGCATCTTCATCTTTGCTGCCGGTGGTGAGAATAAGACATTTATTGGTTCGGCGGACTGGATGCCCCGCAATCTCGATAATCGTATAGAAGTGATAGCTCCTGTCTACGATGCCCGGATCAAAGAAGACTTGTGGAAGGTAATAGATTTCGGCTTACATGATACTTGCCAGGGAAGTGTTGTAGATGGGACAGGGGAGAATCGTCCCTGGATGGGAGAAGATGGAAGCGGTGCGTCGTTCCGTTCACAAGAAGAATTATATAAATATTATCTTGCAGTAAATGAATTATAGTTTATCTGCATAATTTTAATAAATAGATATGCCAACTACTCATACTTGCTATGCCGCCATTGATATCGGCTCTAATGCCGTGCGGCTTTTAATTAAGAAAGTAAAAGAAGACGAGACTGTATTGAACAAGCGTCTCTCAAAAGTTTTGTTGCTTCGTGTGCCATTACGGCTTGGTTTCGATGTGTTTTCTTTAGGCGAAGTGTCCGAAACGAAGGCTGTAAAGCTACGCCGGTTAATGAAAGCTTTCCGCCAACTGATGAAGATTTATGATGTGACGGATTACCGTGCTTGCGCCACTTCGGCCATGCGGGATGCCCGTAATGGGAAATCCATTATCAAGAAGATATTGAAAGATACCGGTATCTCTATTGAAGTCATTGACGGTCAGGAAGAAGCTAGAATGATCTACAACAACCATATCGAGTGTATGGCCGACCGTACAGGTAATTATATTTATGTAGATGTCGGTGGTGGCAGTACTGAGATCAATCTGCTAGTTGACGGAGAACTGCAACATTCCCTGTCTTACAACATTGGTACGGTACGTATGCTTAGTGGCGCGGTCCGCGAGGAGGTGTGGGGACAAATGCATGATGATCTGGAGCGATTGACTGAAGGTTTGGGAGAGGTGAATATCATCGGTTCCGGTGGCAATATCAATAAGCTCTATCGATTGGCGGAGAAGAAAGATAAGAAGAAGCTGCGTTTACCCGTCACTTCACTGCAAACTCTGTATGATAAACTGGTGCCTTTGACACCTGAACAGCGTATGGATACATTTAGTTTGAAAGTTGACCGTGCAGATGTTATAGTTCCTGCTGCCGAAATCTTTCTGACTATTGCCAAGGTGGTACGTTCCGAATATATACATGTTCCAGTGATTGGATTGGCGGATGGTATTATAGATAGTTTGTATGAAAATAAAGAAGGGGAAAATTAACTTCCCCCTCTCTTTTCTTTTGCTTTTGCTGCCGCCTGGGTAGCAGTGGTTTCAGTTTCTTCGGTTTGTTCTTCGATGTTCTTTTCCGCTTCCTTTTGTTCCATTTCCCGTCTCAGTCTTTTCAACCTCCATTTATTCCAGAACATAAGCTCTTTCCATCGGTTGAAGTCCTTCTTGAAAATGATACCGATGCCTTGCGTTGTCAGATTGGTCCTTGTGTAATAGCGGTCGTTCGTCTCATTATACGCTTTCAGTCGGATATCTCCGCTACGGTTCACAAGCCATTCTGCTTCAAAGTCACCTACAAAGTTTGTATTTGCCATCGGATTGTCGCGGTATCCGAAGTTACCATTGATAAGCAGACGATTGTTCAGTAATTGCCCCGATAGCATTCCTTCGAATTCCATATCCGTCCAGCCTTTTTCTCCAGTGCTGAGGTTGGTACCTATATTCCAGTTGTTACTATTAATAATGTTGGAAAGTGCATTATTTAGTTGTCCCGAAAGGGTGGATGAAAGCACAGAAGTCATCATATTCGAGTTTTGTGTGGCATCTACATTCTCGGGTGTATAGAATTTGCCGATACCTAACAGATAGAGAATCTGCATATTCATTTGTTCGTCCGTTGAAATGTAGTTACGGATAAGGGCTTGCACTTCATCCCGTTCATTAGGCACTTCCAGACTTAATTTGATGTCAGGAGAAGTTAGTTGTCCCGTCAGGTTCATGATACAGTTTACACGGATACTCGTTGGAATTCCGTAGTTGCTTACATTCGGTACCAAGTCATTCAAGGATGCGGAATTCACCATATAACTTGCTTGGATATCCATGGTGGCATCCAACGGAGGACCGTTGAAACTGATAGTACTTCCATCTTTGATGGTAAAGTCCTTGCGTATTACCTCTTGCAGGCTGAATTTATAAACTCCCTGACTGATACGATAATTACTGAACATCTTCACATCGTCAGCCTTGTTATAAAATTCCGTGCGGATATTTCCGGATCCTCGTCCACTGATGTAATCACCGGCGATGGGATCCATCACTATCTTCATGCTTGCATCCGGTGTCGCTTCTACAAGCAGGTTCAGGCGGATATCCGTGTCACTTTCTTCCTCCTGCTGTATCTCCTGTTGCGCCAGTTCATAGTCGGAAATCAGATTGATAGAATCCAGCACAGCCCGGCGCGGTGTCTTGTCCACGAATTTGATGAATTGGTTGCTGGCGGCTGAAGATACATTATCCTTTATATATACGAAGTTGGTATTCCGGTTGGTCGTCATGGCTACATCGATATTGACTCCATCCCTTGCGTTACCTGCTATCAGGGCATTCCCCGTTCCGTATACCGTTCCATAAAAAGGAAAATCCAGTGACTCCTTCGTATTCATTACCAGCATGTTGTTCACTCCAAACTGGAAACGGTATTCCAGGTTCTTGAAGTGCTCATAATGCAGATAACCGTCTACATGTCCTTGATTGCCTTGTGTATCGAATATCCGGTTATCTTGGAAAGTCAGCCCATTCGGTTCTATACGAATACTGTCTTTTATAAAGAAAGTGGTATTCAGTACGTCTACCTTCATGGAAGCATTGCCAAGTACGCGCCCTTCCATGGTGAGCCCTTTGAATTTGCCATAGAAATGTACGTGACCGCTGGCACGTCCGTTAAATTCAGGTGTGATACTGCTCATGTAGTGTTCTATGAACTTTAGATTGGTGTTGTCAGCTTCAATCTGTAAGTCAAGCGCACTTTTAGGTTTTATGGGATATATGTAGCCATATACATGACTTTTGGCTGTATCTTTTTCATGGATATGGGCATCGAGATAGATGCCTTCTACTTCATGATGCCATTCTCCGTGAATGTTGGCATCGCCCAATAAACCGTCATTTAGTCCAAGGCCCCGGATGAAAAGGTCAGTATACATAACAGGCTTCTCCAATACTCCGCTGGCATAGGCAGGACCAGTGGCTTCTCCTTTAAAATTCACTCCAAGGTCGGCAATATCAAATACGTAGCCTATATTGATATCTTTTAAATCCAGGCGTACCGTATCCTGAGGTTGTTTTGAGATAGTTCCGTTGATGCGCAGGTATCGGTCTTTATGGCTGAAATAAAAATCGTCTATATATATCTTTCCGGAGTCGATTACCACTTTTGACGGATGTATTTCCCATAAAGTGTCATTCAGGATAATATCCGTTTTTTGAACATCGACGACGGTTTTCAAAGCCGGAATACTCTTGTTTGAGCGGGAACGCTTTTTGCTCTGATCCTCAGCTTGTGTGCGGATGAAATGTGTAGCAGCAGCTAATTTGCCACTATATGTGACAGCGCTACTGTTTCCCCAATTCAAAGAGGTCTGAATAAGGTCATCTTTGGCTTGTGCGTCTAACGATACGTTGATGGAACCTTCCGGTTTGCGATTGCTGAATCGTACACGTGCATGAAATTTATCACCGGGATTCTCACACAAGATCATACCCGATTCAAGGAACTTGTCTCCATAGCGCAGACGCGGGAAATATCCTTCTACTCGCAGGCGCTGTGCTTTGTCATTAAAGTATCCTTTTAGGGTAGAATGTGTATAGACCTTAACCGGAATATTAAAAATGGTGGAGAATAAATCCGTATTAAAGATATTTATGTCGAAATGGAAGTTATTCTCACTTTCTATAGGGGTTTTGTCCGGCAATATTAGAGCAGGAATATATCTTCGCATGATGTTCAGTACACTGGCGGGCAGTGTACGATAGGAATAATCTCCTTCAATACTTGCATTCAGGAAATTAGAGGCTATTTTTAATTGTTTATGCGATTCGTCTTCCCGGGTGGCGGTTATTTTTAAGTTGTCCAGAAAATAGTTTCTATCGGGTGCTGTGAATTGCAGGCTGTCAATATTGATCTCTCCATTCATTTCATCGATGGAACCACCGGTGAAATCAGCCGTTAACTGAATAGAAACTGCCGTATCTTCATATTTAGGTGTCAGGTGAAGCTCGTGGGGGCGTACATTACGGATATCGGCATGGAAATTAAAAGTCGGTACACGGCTGGCTGTATTAATGCTACCATTTAGCAGAACAGAACCGTTTTCGTCATCCAATGCTACCTTTCCGTTGAAACCGCCTTGTTTATATTCTCCGTCGAGTGTGATGTTCTCATAGTTATAATCACTATAGTCGATGGAAGCGATTAATCCCTTCATTATTATGGAAGGATATTGCTTTTCGTAGTGGCTGCCTTCGACTTTGAGATTGAATGTGACCTTTCCTAACTGGTCGTTTGCCAGCATATTGCCTAATTCAAACTCTTCTGTCTTTACTGCACCCGAATAAGAAAAATAACCTTTTTCTTTATTTGAACTTAATTTTAAGTCGGTCTTGATAGAACCTATATCGGTACGCACCAGACCATAAGTTACAATATCTGTGAAATATCCCGAGACTTCCCCATTAAACGAGATGGTGCCTAAGCGTTGCAGTACCGGAGGAACACCTTCGTAGTTCTTACTTAAATTGCGAACGAAAAATGCAATGCCTTCCGGATCAGCATATAAACTGGAAAGGTTGCCGAATACGAATGCATCCTGAGGATGCGACAAGTCTTGCAAAGAGACATCTCCCCTTAAATGAAAATGTTGGTTTCCTGTAATCGACAAATGAGGACAATTCAACTGATTGATAGTACCGTTAGCTTCCAAAGCCACTTGCAAATTTTCCTTGAAAGGGGAAAAGGCCGGAACAAAGGGGGCGAGGTCACAAAGAGTAATGTCCGAAGGCAATATCCGCAAGGAAAAGCGTACATCATTGGTAAAGTTTCTAAAAGCTCCCAAACTGTCATACTCCATACGGATGGTATCCATTGCAAGCGAAGTATTCGGCAAATCAATCGCGAAGTTCTCAATGCTCATCTTCTGATTGTTTGCTACAATCTTGAGACTTAGTTTTTTTAACTCAAAACCGGAATTTTCTTCTTCAATGCTCAGGCGCTTCACTGCTGCATTGACAGAGTCATTTTGGAGCGCTTTCAATGAGATATTGGCGATGATGTTTCGTAGCTGTATATGCTGTGCATTGAATTTTCCGGGCGTCTCTTCTGCCGACAATACGTTATAAGACATCTTACCGCGTCGTATCAGTAACGAGTTGATACGTATGTCCAGATTACTTTCCTTTTTGATGGTATCTTTAGAGGCAAATGCATCGAGTACGAACTGGAAGTTAGGTATGTCTTCCGGTGTCTTTTTTTCCAGGTTGATGTTGAAGCCGAATAACTGTACGTTACTGATCGATACTTTGCCCTTGAACAAGGGAAGTATATCGAATTTTGCAGAAAGGCGGGATACTTTTAGCATTTCCTTGCCTGACTGGTCGTTTAACAATAAATCGTCAATAATAATGCGGTTCAGTAGTCCCATATTGATCCGCCCGATGGTTAGTTGTGTACCCAGTACATTAGCCAGTTCGTTCGCAACGAGCACAGATATTTGTCGCTGAACGTAAGGAATGTTCAACAACAATATAGTCCCGATATACAAACTAAGTATAATACCGAGCACCCAGCGAACTGTCTTCTTTAACTTTCTGATAGGCGGTTTGTTTGAATTAGCCAACAAAAATATGAAATAATACGTTATCAATCCTACTTTTATCACTACTTTTGCAGCGTTTAAACGTAAATAACGATATGAGTACAATAATTTTAGGAATAGAAAGCTCTTGTGACGACACCTCTGCTGCCGTCATCAAAGATGGGTATCTGCTATCGAATGTCGTTTCCAGTCAGGCGGTGCACGAGGCCTATGGCGGTGTGGTTCCCGAATTAGCTTCACGTGCACATCAGCAAAACATCGTTCCAGTGGTTCATGAAGCATTAAAACGTGCCGGAGTAACTAAAGAAGAATTGAGTGCGGTGGCATTTACAAGAGGACCGGGATTGATGGGTTCTTTGTTGGTAGGCGTGTCGTTTGCCAAAGGCTTTGCCCGTTCCTTAGGTGTCCCAATGATTGATGTTAATCACTTGACTGGTCATGTGTTAGCTCATTTTATTAAAGCAGAAGGTGAGGATGCTATTCAGCCTGAATTTCCTTTCCTTTGCTTGCTTGTATCAGGGGGAAATTCACAGATTATCCTGGTGAAGGCATACAATGACATGGAGATTTTGGGTCAGACAATTGATGATGCTGCAGGGGAAGCTATTGATAAGTGTTCGAAAGTGATGGGGCTTGGGTATCCCGGTGGTCCGATTATCGATAAACTGGCTCGCCAGGGCAATCCGAAGGCTTTTACTTTCAGTAAACCTCATATTCCCGGATTAGATTATAGTTTCAGTGGTTTGAAAACCTCATTTTTGTATTCTTTACGTGATTGGATGAAGGAAGATCCTGATTTCATCGAACATCATAAGGTTGATCTGGCTGCTTCACTCGAAGCTACTGTTGTAGATATTCTGATGGACAAACTTCGTAAGGCTGCAAAGGAATATAAGATTAAGCAAGTAGCCGTGGCTGGTGGGGTTTCTGCTAATAACGGCCTGCGTAATGCTTTCCGTGAACATGCTGAAAAGTATGGATGGAAGATATTTATCCCTAAATTCAGCTATACAACAGATAATGCTGCCATGATTGCCATTACCGGTTATTTTAAATATCAGGATAAGGATTTCTGTTCGATAGATGCGCCGGCTTATTCGCGTGTCACATTGAAGTGAAAGGAGTTTTAGAACATTTCTTTGTCCGCACCGCACTCGGTTCGTGTCTGGGCCGTACCTGCTCCGTATCTGCTCCAAAGCTATAGATACGGAGCAAATACGGTCCGGATACGGGCCGGGTAATATCAGCAGGAAAAATAGAACAAAAATATAAATTATATACCCGTTGGCGGAATTAAAAAGATAATATATTGATGTTTAAAAAGTTGTGCATAT